>Ga0208321_1000058_pt1:0-5000 | contig 141361 bp, 120 predicted proteins | sample June2015DPH_4_15_FD_184692 | JGI IMG/M metagenome (GOLD analysis project Ga0208321, IMG submission 184692) | Peatland microbial communities from SPRUCE experiment site at the Marcell Experimental Forest, Minnesota, USA - June2015DPH_4_150... | ecosystem: Environmental > Terrestrial >...
CGCCCCATGTCCAGCTTCACCAACCCGGCGAGCTGCGACCGCATCGTCTTCGGCGTCATCAGTCACTTGAACCGCTCCTGGGAGAGAAAACCCCTCAAGGAATTTACACAAAATGCTTGACGCTACCAAACAAAGTCGATCTTTGCAAAAGCAGGTGATTTAGGCTACCTTGCTTGGACTTAACTTGCGAATTCGGGGTTGACTCTTCTCTTTGACGAGGCCGCGGATGGAATTTCGTCCTGAAGCAGCACCAGAGAGTGCCAAACGGATGCCACACCTTCCTGCCATTCCGATGCGACTATCGGGCCATTGTGGAGTTTCTCCAACCATGTAAACTGGCTACAGACTCAAGATTCGGGATTGACCGAAGTCGGCTGTCAGCACTTGCTCCTCAGTAGCTCAATGGCAGAGCATTCGGCTGTTAACCGAAGGGTTTCAGGTTCGAGTCCTGGCTGAGGAGCCAAACCCTAACTACACGTGGCAGTGCCAATTGTCCTAAACTCCGTTCCGGCTCGATCGGCCGGCCCACCCAATAGCGGGCAGCGCAAAGTTGTGCGCGGCAGCCCACTACTCTTCGGTTCCTTCTTAATTTCTTGCGGCCCACAGCTCGTTTGGAAACAAACGGTGGTAAACTCTTAACTCCCGGAAGGCCAAGAAAGGGAGGTTTCGGATCAATGTCCATCAACAGATCAAAGAAGAGATTCCCCGGCGCCGCGCGGGGTTCGAATCCTCCTGGGGATACCATTCCGTTCTCCTATCGTGCGCTGCACCGCGCTTTCCAAGCCCGTCGCAGGTGCCGACAGGTCCTCTCCGTTTCTAGGCTCGTGATCAAGGCGCAAGTAATTAGCGCCCTCCTACTGGCTTTGCTCGCCGCTCCTGGCGCGTTTGCGCAGAAAGTCACGGTCGAATTCGACGAGGCCGCCGACTTCAGCAAGTACAAGACCTTCGCCATCCGTGACGGCCAGTTGAACAGCCAGAATCCCGCGCTGAACAGCGAACTGGTCAAGAAGCGTATCGAGACCGACATCGAACGCGGTCTGACGGCCAGGGGTTTGGTGATGGCGTCCGGGCGTTCCGACCTCAACGTGCGATACCATTTCGGGTCGGCCCGCAGAACGGAAGTCGCGACGTACCCTGCCGGATGGCGCGGCCTGGGTACCCGCGTCGTGAGGGTGCCGTACGCCGAGGGCACCCTGGTCATCGACCTGCGCGACCCCAGCACTCGTTCCTTGGTCTGGCGCGGCATCGCCATAGAGGATAAGAGCGACGCCAGCAAGATCGAAGGCAAGCTGGACGACATGGTCAGGAAGTGCTTGGAGAAATACCCGCCTAAATCCAAGTAGCGCGTGATTGCCGCTCGAGGAGGGAGTGAGGTGCATCGCGGGCCGGACCGCGGGGCCGCTCCCACGTCACACGATGCGCGATGCGCGCGCCCATTGCGTGTGACGCCCAGACAGTAATTTCACGGTGAGGAAGAGAAACCGGTCGGAAAGGGACGCCCGCGGTAGCGCCGACCGGAACCTGTCCCGACATCGTCGGGAGGTCGGCACAGAGAGAAAACCAGAACCCGCCGACCTTCAGGTCAGCAAGTCAAAGAAAACCAAAATGCCGATCTAAAGATCGGCGCGCAGTCTAACCGTCTTTGCGCACCGACTGGATCAGGGTACGCAGAAACGCGACACATGCCCTGTAACGTCTGATGCGGTGCAAGCGGCAGGCCTCGAAGGTGAAGGTCTGTTGGTACTTGCTTCCTCTGGACGCCTGGAGATGCCGCAGGTTCATTTCAGCCTTTTCTCCGGAAGTTGAATCGAAGGCCCGAATTAAGACTCAGCCGACTGTAAGGTTGACAAGTGTTAGGCTACAGGCTACACTCTACCCGGTGAAGATACGGAGCTTCGCCCACAAGGGCCTGAAGAGGCTTTACGAGGAGGACATCGCCAAAGCCGTGCCACCGGAGACGGTGGATAAACTCCGCAAGATGCTGGCATTTCTCGACGACATGCAAGACCCGGAGGAACTGCGTTCGCTCGCGGCCTGGAAGGCGCACACGCTCGCGGGCGACCGCAAGGGCGCCTGGAGCCTCAGCGTCACCCGCAACCGGCGTTTGACGTTTTGCATCGACAGCGCGGAACGCGAAATCTACCACGTCAATTTGGAAGACTATCACTAGGACGGAGGAAGCAAACGCCATGCCCATGAAGAACCCGCCCCATCCCGGAGATTTCATCCGGACGGAGATTATTGAGCCCGCCGGCCTGTCGGTGACGGCGGCGGCAGCGGCGCTTCAGGTTTCCCGGCCTACCCTGTCGAGCTTGCTCAACGGCAAGGCCGGCCTTTCCGGGGACATGGCGCTGCGCATTGAAAAAGCCTTTGGAGTGAAGATGGACACGCTCCTGCGGATGCAAGCCTCCTACGACATCGCCCAAACCCGCAAGCGTGAGAAGCAAATCCACGTCCGGCGCATTCATCAGCTCGCCGGCATTCCTGCCTGAAGAATTCCAACGCCCCCGCGCTGCGCTCTTATTGCGTGGGGCCGAACGGCGTCCGGCCCCGCAGCGAGCTCCGTTCGCCCCTACAAGGCTGTGCCTGGGCGACCCGCCCGGGCGAAGTCGCTAGCCCTGGCCCTACAAAATGTCGGAAATGAACGGCCGCCGAAGTCGTGACACCCGATCAGGGTACACAGAAACGAGACACATGCCCTGTACCGTCTGGTGCAAGGCAAGCCGCAGACGCGAAGGTGGCGTCTGCGCTATCTTGCTGCAAGGCTTGTAGGGGCGGGGCTTGCCCGGGCCGAGGCCAAGGCGAGCCTTGGCCCTACGAAGGGATGTAATCCCGGCGGGCAGGGTCGGCGCCGAATGCAGGTCAATGCCCAGCCTGCAACGGGACTGCTGGGTTCGACCGTCAACTCCGCCATACTGACCCACGCTGGACCCTTTCCAACCTTGCGGCGTCGCGCTAGCCCCCGTAGGAGGCGCGCTTCTCAAAGCGGGGCAAGCTCCCGCACTCCAATTGGGGAGTGTGGGGCATGGCCTGGGAGGGTGTTGTACCGTCAGGATCCGGTGCAATGATGTGGAGCCCCCGAGGATCAGTTAGTCCCATTGCGACTCCGGGCTACTGGGGTTTATGCTTGCGACATGGTGCGCTTCGTTTTATTGGTCACCGTATCCACAGTCCTGTTTGGCGCACCTTCCGCTCTCGCCCAACGACCGGAAAGACTTGTGTCTCCTGATGGGAGAATGGTCGCCCTCGTGTTCCCTGTTGGTAAGAAGCCGGGATTTGAGCGGTACGAGAGCCGCGTTGAGCTGCACTCTAAGACGGGGAAGCTTTTCACGGACCGCGATTACTCCTCTGAGGATAGCGAGCATGGATACGGCGTCGCCAAGGGAGCTTGGACACCAGACTCGCAGTTTTTCGTGTACAGCTTGGAGAGTTCTGGGGGTCATTCCCCGTGGCACACGCCTGTACAGTTTTTCTGCCGCAGGCAGAGCAGGATCATGAGCCTTGATGATGCCGTGCACGATGCTGTCATGAACCCACAATTTGTGGTCAGCGCACCAGATAAGGTGACATTGGAGTTGTGGTTTAGCAAGAAGAAGGTAACCCTATCACTGGCGACGCTGGCAACAAGAGGTAGCAGAAGCCAGTAACACAGCGCCCGTCGTGCTTGGTGGGATTTCGGCATTTTCTATTTCTTCCGACGTGGAATCGAGGCCACTCGCCGCGTCAGCGCAGTGAGGTCGAAGAGCCGCAGGTCCGGAGAGTGGGACCTGCGCCGCACCTTACTGCTGACCGCCGACTGCCTGCCTGTTGTTTGGTTCCCGCCGCGCGGGGTCAGGGGTTCCGCGCCTGGGGCTGGTGGCCTTCGCGGATCTTTTGCATGCGGTCAATCATGCGCGCCGCTTCAGCTTCCTGACCGGAGGCCCGCAGGACTCCGACCAATTGCTGGAGCGTATTGGTAACCTGGGGATGATCCGGACCGAGGGCTTTTTCCTGGATTAACAAGGCGCGCCGCAGAAGGGCCTCGGCCTCCGAGTGGTTGCCGAGTTCCTCGGTATACTGGGCGAAAATGATGAGGCTATCCGCGACCGAGGGATGATCCGAGCCCAGGTCTTGCTCTAAACGTGCAAGCGCCTGCCGCCCGCGGGGAAGGATTTCCTCCAGGCGGCCTTGCTTGCGATAGAGGTTTCCCAAGCCTACAAGACTCGAGGGGAAACCCCGGTAGCGTTTTCCCAGGAGTTCCATTTCGATGTCGAGTTCGCGGAGGTAGAGGCTTTCAGCTTTGTGCGGCATCCCCCATCGGTCATATAAGTCCGCGAGGCCGTACAAGCACTCTGCTGCGGAGAGGCGCCCCAAGTCCTTGGGCGCCTGTTCAGAAACCTGGAGGGCGCGCTCGTAGTTGAGCGCAGATTCCTCATACGCTCCTTGTTCCTTTTGTTCCTTGAGGTGGCTGGCGAGGGTGACCAGCGCGTGCGCGAGCTGCACATTCGCCTCACCCTGCTGCTCCCCGGCGTTGATTTCGTCCAGCAGAGTGCGCTCCGCGTCAGTGTACTTTCCCTGTGCCTCATAGGCGTTTGCCAACAGGTAGGCTGCGTCGGCGGATCGCGGGGGATTTGCCTGGGGGTCGTTCCGGGCGACCTCGATCAGTTCCTGGAACACGACCTCGGCTTCCGCATATCTTTTCCGCTCGTGGTAGAAGGCGCCCAGATTGTTGAGAACCATCTTGAGCATGGCGGGGTCGGCCGGCTGGGAGGATTGCACGGCTGCGAGCGCCTGCTTGAAGCACGTTTCGGCCTCGGCGTCCTGCTGGTTCTGGCTGTACGCCGTCGCCAAGTTGTTAAGGATGCCAATCCTGGAGGTTCTTTCGGCGGGGGTGGTCTGCGCGGTGGCGGCGAGGGCTCGTTTGTAAAGCTCGATCGCCTCGTCGAATCGCTCCTGCATGTGGCGGTGGTCGGCGAGCTGGCGGAGAGTGCGCGCCAAGCGCGGGTCCCGCGGCCCAAGTC
>Ga0208321_1000058_pt1:7500-141361 | contig 141361 bp, 120 predicted proteins | sample June2015DPH_4_15_FD_184692 | JGI IMG/M metagenome (GOLD analysis project Ga0208321, IMG submission 184692) | Peatland microbial communities from SPRUCE experiment site at the Marcell Experimental Forest, Minnesota, USA - June2015DPH_4_150... | ecosystem: Environmental > Terrestrial...
GCAGAAGTTCAAAGTCGAAAGTTGAAGAGTTTAACAAGGCCGCGAGAAATCGCGGCCTTTTTGACTTTGGGGCAGCGTCGACCAGAAGCTGTGGGGACGAAATCGGGAGGTCGGCAAGAGTTCACTGCCGAAAGTCGAGGGTTCAAAGTAGCGCCGCCAGCCTGGCGGCGTTTTCCTTGTGGTGCATTGGCGGATTCTCGACCGCGTGTCTGTCACCCCATGCTTTCCGGCGGACGTGCCGAATGGCAATTGGGACAGGTTGCTTGACCTTTCTCCATCCGGTAGCCGCAGGTAGGGCATTCAACCCCACGCTGCCGCCGCGACACGTACAAGAACGTGATCCCCAGCCCAGCAAAAATGACACCCATTCCACCCATGAGCGCGGGCAGGAAGAAGAATCCGAAAGTGCAACCGACATCGAACCTGATGTCGTCCGGATTGCCAGGATTGTAACGGATAGGATGGCGCGTCCCGGGCGCATAGTGATCCGCCTTGCGTTTCATTTCAGTGTAGCTCGAGGTGCGGTAGGATGAAGCGGCGGGTGTGACGTATTCCTTGCCGTTGACCGTGTAGCGGAATTCGAGCTGCGTCCCGTACATGGTGGTGCCGTCGGAGTCGCGGCCGGTGGTAACGCGGCTTCCGGTCACTTCCGCTTCCACGGTTGGCCAGGTCTTCAGAATGGTGTATTGCTGGTTCCCCGTCCAGCCGGCGACGCTGAGCAGAATCGCACCCGCCAGCGTGAAGATGGCGCCCACTAGCTTGAATACTCTGTCTCCATCGTCAGCCATTGCGGCCTCCTCTTCTGGTGCTTATCCTGCAACCGAGAACAACTAGCGCGGACTTGTTCGGTATTTGGGCGCCGTGCCGATTCGCGGCTTGTCTGTTCGGCTGCTAGAGGCTGCCGCAGGGCTGCAGAAAAACCGAGGGCCGCCAAGCGACCCCTCACCCGTCCCGCTGAGCGGAACGGCCGCTCCGCTCGCGAGGAGGAAGGCGGCAAGCGTGAACTGCTGCGAAGCTCAGGAACTACTCTGTTCCACTGCTGCGCGCCGCGAAGCGCTCTCGCCTGTTCGTTTCTCCGCGAGACGGTCCATCAATACACTCTTACCAGCTTGGCGGCGGTCCCTTGGCCCAAGTCGTTGCGCCAGGTTCCGGTAATGGTTTTCCCGTCGGGTGAGACCGTAAGGTCCTGGTAAGTGACCCCGTTGGAGCCTCCCCAGGTGGAATTGGGCCGGCGTACGACCTTAAACTTGAGCTTGATGTTGTTGCCGTCAATCGATCCGGTTCCATAGGATATAATTGCAGCCGGCGTGCCATTGAGCGCATGGTAGGCGTAGACGGAAAGCGCATTGCCATCCTGTGCAATGGTCACCGTACTGTCCGGTATCGATTCATACCGCCAAACACCCGTGACATCGGCGGCGAAGGTGCTTGACGAAGCTGCCAACAGAATCAACAGCCCAAAGACTACAAGCATGAAGCTCTTCCGCAACATAGGTTTCCTCCTCTTGGGGGTGTGATGAGTCTCGCCTACGATAACTCAGAGCGAGCGCTAGTTCCACCGCCAAGGCCGAAGGTCTGCCGATCTTTACCCCGATCCCGAGGTTGAGTCGAACCCACTAGTGGGAAGAGGGACAATCACGGTGGAAGCTATCCGACTTCGGGATCGGGGTCAATGGCGGGTGGATCTTCGACAACCATGCGCTTTTCCGGATTCAAGACCCAACGGTCAAACCCAAACACGATCTAAGCGTGGCTACCAACTGGGATCGAAAGATGAATCCACGCTATCGGCAGCATCGTGGCTGGCGCGTTACAATGGTGACATGCTGACAATCCGCAAAGCCACTCCTGACGACATTCCTCTGATTCTCGATTTCATCCGCGAACTGGCCGAGTACGAACGCGCGCCTGCGGAGGCGGTCGCGACGGCGGAAGACCTGCGACGCGACGGGTTCTCGCACGAGCCGCGTTTTTTCGTCGAGATCGCCGAGTGGGACGGCGAGCCGGCGGGCTTCGTCCTTTGGTTCTTCAACTATTCCACCTGGCAGGGGAAGCCCGGACTCTATCTTGAAGACCTGTTCGTCCGGCCCCAGTTTCGAAAGAAAGGAATCGGCAAAGCGCTGCTGGTGCATCTCGCTCGAGTCGCAGTGGAGAAGGGCTGCGGGCGCTATCAGTGGCAGGTGCTCGACTGGAACACGCCGGCCATTGATTTCTACGAATCGCTGGGCGCGAAAGTTATGAAAGAGTGGCTCACCATGCGTGTGACCGGCGAAGCGCTACGGAAGCTGGCAGAACAGGGCAAGAGCTAAGCCCGCGCCGCCCGGGCGGCGAGACGCTGGCGCGGTAACATCGCAAACTAATCTGCGATCCACGATCCGCGGGCCTGCGCCGGCAGGTTTCGCGGGAACGACACCCGCCACGGCGGGCGGTTGGGACCCGACTCGGGGCTGAGAGCAAACAGTTGAAAGCTGAAACCTTAGAGCAACCGGATCTCTTGCGTCCTGCGTACCGCAGGCGAGTCAAGCCCTTCCGGCTGGCTGATCATATCACAGCGTGATATATTAATTCAGGGGCGGTTCCAGGGATCGCCCATACCGTACAGGAGTGAGGGGAAGGATTGTGACCGGGCGAAATGTCGACCTCATTGCTGAAAATACGCAAACTCTTTGCCCCGTGGCGGCATCATAATAAAAGGACGGAGGTCTGCCTTTCCCAATGACACGATGCATAACGGACTACCTGGTGCAGGAGCATCAGGAGTTGTCTCATTTATTGAATGAGCTTCAGGAGCAGCTTCGCGTATTGCCGCTGGCCCGCGACCACCGGAGCACGGCTGAACGCCTGAGCGGACTCACGCGGTCCGTTGGCGAGGCCCTGCGCGCACACCTCGTGAGGGAGGAACAAATTCTCTACCCGGCGCTCGAGCACCATGTCCAAGGCATTGCCGCCACACTCGACCGGATGCGGCACGACCACGATGCCGGTGAGGAAACCGAGAAAGCCTTTCTGGAGTGTCTCGCGCGTTTGCTCAAAAACGGACGCAATCGGCCAGAGGTGATGCAGAGCGGCCGCCAGTACATTCAGTGGTTGCGCAGGCACCTTCTCGATGAGAACGGGCGCTTGTTCCCGATGGTCGAACGCGGCCTCGACCCTGAAACTCAGCAGGAAGTGCGCCGCGCGATGGAAGAGCTGAGCCACGAATCTTCGGCGCGAGTCGCGGAAGGCTCGGCGCAGGCTGCCCAGGCCTAGGCACTCCTGAACGCGGGAACCGCCGGGCACACTGGCGGTTTTTCGACGAACGAACCTAAGTTGCAGGCATCATGGCTTCGAACCGCGAGCGCGGAGAAGATCGCAAGGAGGCACTATTTGATTGCAGACGATCTTTTCCCACGCCGAAGTGATGCCATGACGTCGATCAGGTCAAGAATTCTATGCTGTGGCTTGGCTTGAGAAACCCCTGTTTACGGCGTCGACTTGTTCCCGCTCTTCGCCACTCAGCTCACTGTTGCTCTCGCGAGGCCTAGTAAAAGGGAATCGGCCGGTGCCCCTGCCAGCTTTTGCCTCCTCAAGGAAATCCAACCTCGAAAGCATCTGTGATTTTCTGGTTGTCAGTGATGAAAAGGCTTTTGCTCGAGAGTTATTTCTGGCAGACTGGGCGGCTGCCGGGTGAGCCGGAGGAACACACCAGACCCTTGCAGAGTCTTCGCCCGGCGTCAGGAGAGTGTTAGCGGAGATCGAGAGGGATTCATTCTGAGCATGTGAAGGAGGTTCCATATCTATGACCAAGAATTCGCTGACCCGTCGAGATTTTATGCGTGTCGGGGCGGGAGCTGCGGCCGCGGGCGTTGCCGCGAAGGTGACGATTCTTGAACCCCTGCGCCTCTGGGCTTCACCGCGTCCGGTTCCGCCCTCGGATACGGTGCGATTCGCGATTATCGGAACAGGGGTGGAAGGCTGCTCGCTGCTCAACGCGACGCTGCCTGTTTCCGGCGGCGAGTGCGTCGCGGCGGCGGACCTCTACGACAGTCGCCACATCGCCGCCAAGGAAGCGTTGGGTGGGAAAGAGATCGAGACGACCCGCGAGTACCGCCGCTTGCTTGAGCGTAAGGATATTGACGCCATCCTTTGCGCCACGCCGGACCACTGGCATCGCCGCATTGTGGTGGAAGCCGCCCAGGCTGGCAAAGACGTCTACTGCGAAAAGCCCATGTCGCATAGCGTCGAGGATGGTTTGGCCATGATCGAGGCCGTTGAGAAAAACAACCGCATTTGCCAGGTCGGCAGCCAGCGCGTCAGCAGTATCCTCTACGCCAAAGCGAAAGAAATCTGGGATTCCGGCAAGCTCGGGATGGTCGACACCATTGAAGCGGCCTGGGACCGCAACACCGACTCGGGCGCCTGGGTTTATCCCGTTCCGCCCGATGCCGGCACGCAGACCATCGACTGGGACACCTGGCTTGATGGCGCGCCCAAGATCCCCTTTGACCCCATCCGCTTCTTCCGCTGGCGCTGTTACAAGGATTACGGGGCGGGGCTGGCGGGCGACCTGTTCGTGCACTTGCTCTCGGGCATCCACTTCGTAACCGGGACCAATCAGCCCGCGCAGCGTGCCCTTTCCACGGGCGGCCTCTACTATTACAAGGATGGCCGCGAGTTCCCCGACCTGCTCTGGACGATGTACGACTATCCGAATTTCCAGGTCGTTCTGCGCTGCAACCACAACAACAACACCGAAGGAGAGTTCTTCGGCTTCTACGGAAAGACTGGCACGATGATCATCCGCGGTTCGACGCTCACTTACAAACCGCAAGCCTCGTGCCAGCAGGCGGAGGATTACTCCATTTACGGCTGGCCGAAGAAACTGCGGGACGAGTACCTGGCGAAGTGGGCCAAAGAGCATCCGGAGCCCAAGCCCGGCGACTTCAAGATCGACGAAGACTCGGAAGTGTTCACGCCTCCGCCGAATTACAGCGACATGTCGGATCATCTGGCGAACTTCTTCCACGCGGTCCGGACGCGCCAGCCCGTGGTAGAAAACGAAGTGTTCGGCAGCTACACGGCGATCGGATGCCACATGTCGAACAGCTCTTACTTCAACCGCACGGCCGTGGTTTGGGACGCGGCGGCGAAGAAGATCAAGAGCGCGTAGTTTTCGCGGGGCACGGCTGGCGCCTGGAGTTGGCAGGCAAGCTGTGCCCCGCTTTTCTGCCTGCGAGCGACTCTCCCGCGCAACCCAGGGACGCTGGCCATCGCCAGAAGGGCCTTTCGTACGACCACGATTTCTGGCAAGCTACAGCCTGGTCCACCTCTCTTCCACTGATCACGCGAAGATTTCAAGGAGGATTCCCTCTCATGACCAACAATCAAATGAATCGTCGAGAATTCATGCGCACCAGCGCCGGTGCGGCCGCGTTGGGCTCAGCGTCGAAAGCCACTCTGCTTTCGCCGAGTCATCTTGCGGTGACGCCGCGCGCCGTGCCGCCCAGCGACCGGGTGCGTTTCGCTTCCATCGGCACGGGGGTGGAAGGCTGCACCATCCTGCGGGCGGCACTCGCCTGCCCAGGCACGGAGATCGTTGCGGCCTGCGACCTTTACGACGGCCGCCTGACCGCCGCCAAGGAGTATGCGAAGAAGGAGATTTTCACCACGAAGGACTACCGCGCCATTCTGGACCGGCAAGATGTGGACGCCGTCCTGGTGGCCACGCCTGACCACTGGCACGCCAAGATTACCCAGGACGCCTGCGCCGCGGGCAAGGACGTCTACTGCGAAAAGCCCATGTCGCATACTGTGGAACAAGGCTTTGCGATGGTCGACGCCATGCAGAAGCACAACCGCATCGTGCAGGTCGGCAGCCAGTGTCGCAGTTCGATTGTTTATGCGAAGGCCAAGGAGATTTTTGAAAGCGGCGCGCTGGGGCAAGTGACCGCGATCGAGGCCTGCATTGATCGCAATGACGCAAGCGGCGCCTGGGTTTATCCCATCCCGCCGGACGCCAGCGAGACAACCATCGATTGGGAGCGGTTCCTGGGAGACACGCCCAAGCGGCCTTTCGATTCCATCCGTTTCTTCCGCTGGCGCTGCTTCCGGGATTACGGCGAAGGATTGCCCGGCGACCTCTACGTTCACATGCTGACGGGAATCCACTACATCACGGGAACCAATGCACCGCCGTTGCGCGCCGCCAGCGTGGGAGGCATCTTCCGCTGGACTGAAAATCGTGAGGTTCCCGATATGATCTGGACGCTTTTTGAATATCCCAGCTTCCGCCTTTCGCTGCGCTGCAACCTGAATAACGAATCGCCGGGCATGGCGCGCTGTTACGGCACTAAGGGGACACTGGAGATCAAGAACGATGTCCTCACCTTCGCACCGCAAAATACCGAACCGCAACCGGAAGGCTATTCGATTCTGGGGTGGCCGGAAAAGCTGAGGAAGGAATATCTGGAACAATGGCGCAAGGAGCATCCTGTGCCTTTGCCCGGAAAGTACCCGCTGACGCAATCTGCAGAAACCTTCCAGGCCGCGCCCAGTTACGATTACCAAATCGATCACATGAACAACTTCATGGAATCCGTGCGCTCGCGGCGGCCCGCCGTGGAGGATGCGGTTTACGGCAACAACACGTCCATTGCCTGCCACATGGCGAATTACTCTCACTTCAACAAGACCTTTGCCGTGTGGAATGAGGGGGCGCGGAAGATTCAGGGATCATAGAATTTCACGGCGCGCGGCAACGCGTATTGCAAGCATATGGCTGCGTCCCCGTCGCCCCGTGGGCGGACCGGTCTCGCGGGTTCTCCGTTGCTCTTGCTTCCCTGGAAGATTAGGATTAGCTGCCTGAGATCGGTTCCGATCCTCTTGTCTGGAGGTTAGACCTATGACCAACCGCAAGCTTTCTCGCCGCGGCTTCATGTGGCGAACGGCTGGCGCGGCAGGCGCTGCGCTCGCGGCCAGAACCATCTTGCTCGACCCCGGTCCTGCTTATGCCGCGAGTGTTCCCGTCCCGCCCAGCGACACGGTGCGCTTCGGCATCATCGGCATCGGCATGCAGGGTTCGGGTCTGCTGCGTACGGCGGTTTCGCTGCCGGGCGTTGAGTGTGTTGCTGCCTGCGACCTGTACGACGGTCGGCATGAGTTGGCGAAGGAAATCGTCGGCAAGCCAATTCCCACCACGCGCCGGTACCAGGACTTGCTGGACAACAAGGAGATCGATTGCATCATCAACGCCACGCCGGATCACTGGCACAGGCAGATCGTGGTGGACTGCAGCAGCGCCGGCAAGGACGTCTATTGCGAAAAGCCCATGACGCACGCCTCAAACGAGGGGTTCGAAATGATTGCAGCGGCGCAGAAGAATCGTCGCATCGTCCAAGTGGGAAGCCAGCGCGTCAGTTCGGTCGTCTATGCCAAAGCCCAGGAACTTGTTGCCACCCGAGCGATCGGTGATGTTCACACCGTGGAATCGGTGATGGGCCGTAATGATCCGAACGGCGCGTGGGTATATCCTCCGCCACCGGATCTTTCGCCGCAGACGTTGGACTGGGACACGTGGCTCGGTACCGCACCCAAGGTTCCGTTCAACCCGCTGCACTTTGCGCGCTGGCGCTGCTGGCAAGCGTACGGGTCAGGCGTGGCAGGTGATCTGATGGTTCACCTTTTGAGCGGCATCCACTTTGTCGGCGGAATTACTCAGCCTCCGCAACGGGCCCGGGCGACCGGTGGCTTGTTTCGGTTTACCGATGGGCGTGACGTTCCAGACGTGCACTGCGTGCTCTACGATTATCCGCAGTTCCCGGTTGTCATCCGGATCACGCTCGCCTGTGAAACACCGGAAATCACGCGGTTCCTTGGAACGGGCGGAATCCTGGAAGTGGCGGGCACTGAATTGACCCTCACCACGCAAGACGGGACCGATCATGGTCCGGGTTGGTACTATCACAGCTTTCCCAAGAATCTCCGGGAGGAATACGAAAAGAAGTGGCACGCCGACAATGACGCCAAGGCCGCGAAGAGCGCCACTGAAACCATTACCTATCGCACTCCCGCGAATTATGACGACCTCAAACCGCACCTGCGGAACTTTTTCGACGCCGTGCGGACTCGCCAGCCCGTGGTAGAGGACGCCGTCTTTGGAAACAACACTTCCATCGCCTGCCACATGGCCAACGCTTCGTACTTCAAGAAGACTATGGCCGTGTGGGATGGAGCCGCGAAGAATATTCGCACCTAGTGCCGTTCCAACTTATCGCTCCTAAACAGATGGCAGACGGTGTATTCCCAGGAATCCCCTTGCTGTCTCGGAGGAGCTAGCGCCAAATAGTTGGAACGGCACTAGGTGCCCGGGATCTTCCCATGGGGTCGTGCATCGTCGTGCCGTGTCTTCCGGGAGAAGTGAACCGGGGCGCAAGAAGGGGATCCCGCACAAAAGAGAAGCCCCTCGAGGGTGTGCCCCGAGGGGCTTGGAGGCAAGTAGTACAGGAGGAGGAATCCGGTCCCGCACCGGCCCGCGTCGTGAAGCCCTGGGGGCAAGGTCATCTCGACGCGGATCCGATGCTCCAGCGGGACTCAGACTATTCTTAGGCCCAGGCCCAGTGGAAGTCCAATCGATTCTGTTTATAGGAATTATCAAAGAATCGGGCTGTATTGTGTCCATGAGATTTTCACGGCCTGATAAATCGCCTTGCGATAGAATCAGGGGGCGAGGTTTGCGTTTTTCTATCCTGGGCCGGGATGAATACCCGTTGCCGTCGTTGCCGTCAAGGAGTGGGTGCTGGACGATTGCGCCTCGGTGCTCGCGATAGACACCGGCTCTGAATGGGCGGATGAACGAAGAACTGTCAGCCAAAGAGTTGCTGGCTCGCGTCGGCCGGCATGACCTTGCCGCGCTGAGCGAGCTCTACGACCGGTTCGCGCCCCGTGTCTTCGGGCTGATCACTTACATCCTTGCCTTCCGTGACGAGGCTGAAGAGATCGTTCAGGAAGTGTTCCTGCGTCTGTGGCGCGAAAGCAAGCGCCTTGACCAAGAAAGCAGTAGTGTGGCCGCGTGGCTGATCGTCACGTCGCGCGAGGCGGCGCTGGAACGACTCCGCACCCAACGCAGCCGCAAGCTGCGGCCTGACGCCCCACGCGAAGGTGGGGCTGAAGAGAAGTGGCCTGACGCGAATCCTCGCAGCGCAAAGCCCTTAGTCGCCGCGTCGCTCTCTTCGAGGGCCGTCTCAAAACCGTCCGACCCTAGAACCAGAGCAGGGCGACCCGGTCCTGTTGGCCCCGCGAAAGCTCCGGCGACGGTTCGAGTCCCCCCTGCCTGGCTGCCGCGGACCGGGGAAATTGAGTTGATCGATGAGCGCCTGGGCCTTCTCCATAAGGTGATTGAACAGTTGTCAAAATCCCAACGGCAGGGCTTGGAACTTGCGGTCTTCGGGGGTCTCAGCGAAGAGGGAATCGCTGCGGAACTAGGTGAGCCTTTGGGCAAAGTCCGGACGGGCTTACGGGCTGCCGTTGCCTTCGTGAGGCATCGCCGCCGCGCCATATTGGGAACATGGGCTGCCGACATCTAGAGGAAGTCTACGAGTTGTTCTTGCTGGGCGCGCTCTCGGAGCAGGGCTCGCTGGAGCTCCGCGAGCACCTCGCGCGCGGCTGCCCGCATTGCCTGGCGCGAATCCGCGAAGCCGTGGAAACGGTGTACCTCCTGAGCCTCTTCTCCAAACCTGCTCGCCCCAATCCGCGAGTGAAGGCGGAGTTGCTTCGCCGGCTCCACAAGAAATAAGCTGCCTCCCGCAAGGTGCGTAGTCTCCCCTGCACTTACGCGACGAGGGAAGAGAGTGGGAGTTCCCAGCTGTGACTTCCTCCCCCGTTGTGGAATAAGCGGGCGACTTTAGTTTGTGCGATCCGATGCGTCTTGCGCTCATAGGGCCAATGTGGGGACACACAAGACGCGCGGCAGGTGACGCTTGGTACAATCGACGGCCAAACCAGGTCTGCGACGTGAATTGGGCTTGATTCAGGCCACGGCTCTCGCCATTACCGACATGGTGGGGATCGGCCCGTACATCACGATCCCGCTCTTGCTTGCCACCATGGGCGGTCCCCAGGCGATGCTCGGCTGGCTGGTGGGTGCAGCGCTGGCCTTTTGCGACGGTTTGGTGTGGGCGGAGTTCGGCGCGGCCTTGCCCAAAGCCGGCGGCAGTTACAACTATCTGCGTGAAGCGTTCGGTCCTCACCGTATGGGCCGCTGGCTTTCCTTCCTGATGGTGTGGCAGATCATCTTTTCCGCGCCGCTCTCGGTAGCGAGCGGTAGCATTGGCTTCGCGAATTACCTTCGCTACCTGCTGCCGCAGCTCACCCCTTGGGAAGTGCGCCTCGTCGCCGCAGTATTTCCGTTGTTGCTCGTGGCACTGCTCTATCGCCGCATCGGAGCCATCGGGAATCTCTCCGTGGTGCTCGTCGCGGGTGTGCTCATCGGCTGCCTGTGGATTGTCATCTCCGGCCTTCCGCACCTCAGCGCCTCGCGCCTTTTCGACTTCCCTCCCGGAGCATTTCATCTCAACTGGATTTTCTGGGGAGCGCTCGGCCACGCCACGCTTTACGCACTCTACGATTACTTTGGCTACTATAACGTCTGCTACCTGGCGGAGGAGATTCGCAATCCCGGCCGCGTGATTCCGCGCGCCATTTTGTTTTCGATCCTTACCGTGGCCGCGCTCTACATCTTGATGACCGCCTCGTTCCTTAGCGTCATCCCCTGGCGCGAAGCCATTCAGAGTCGGTTCATCGCGTCGGTCTACGTCGAAGCGCTATTTGGATCCGCGGCGGGGAAGCTCATGACCGTGCTGCTGCTCTGGATTGCGTTCTCCTCCGCCTTCTCCCTGCTCCTTGGGTACTCGCGCATCCCGTACGCTGCCGCCCTTGACGGCAATTTCTTTCCCGTGTTCGCACGGCTGCACCCGAAGGGCGCCTTCCCGCACATTTCGCTTATCACGCTCGGCTTGATTGCCTCCATCTTCAGCTTCGGCCGCTTGAGCGAAGTCATTGGCAGCCTGATCGCCACGCGTGTCCTCATCCAATACCTTCCTCAGACCATCGGCTTTTTCCTGCTGCGTTCCCGCTCGCCCGATTTGCCACGCCCCTTTCGCATGTGGCTCTACCCGCTTCCGGGGATCGTCTCGCTCGGCGGATGGCTCTACGTTCTGGGGACGGCCGCAGCGCGGTCTCTGCTTTTTGCTTTCGGAGTTTTCGCCGTGGGAACTGCCGCGTATCTGGCGCGCGCCCGCGTGCGTGGCGAGTGGCCATTCCAACAGCAGGAGACGGTAGACGGTATACGGTAGACGGGAAAGCCTATAGCGCCTGACCGGCGTTCTGCCGCGCTGGAGGTGATTTCGCGTCCACTGCGCGAACAAGACCGTAAAGCATCTTGCTAACCTTCTCTGCCTGTTCGGTCATCCCCCCATCATTTGTGCCGTATCCGAGATCTCGACAGAGGATGAAGTCGTAGCGTAGTTCCTCGAGCGACGCCTGTGCGATGTTATAAAGATGAACCTTGTCTCGCCGGCCACTACGCTTAAATCTCTCCGCGATATTTGCGGGGACAGACACTGCTGCCCGGCGCATCTGCGAGACTAACCCGTATTTCTCTTCCACGGGGAACGTCTGTGTGTTCTTGTAGACGTCGAGGACCAGTTTGTGTGCAGCCTGCCAGACCTCCAACTGTTCAAATCGCTCGATCGCCCTGGTTTCTCCCTGTGTGCTGTTTACCGTCTACCGTCACCCGTTTTCTTCGATCCGTCGCGTCAGGAGAAACATTCCCTCGTTATGTACGATCTGGATATCGTCACCCTGCGGCTGTGCGGAGAAGCCCGCGCGGTCGCCCGCCATAGAATCCTCCAGCAGGCTGCGGGTTTCCCGGTAACGCTTTGTTCCTGGATCATAGCCGGCGCGCAACATCCAGTGATTGAAGGAGCGCGCACGTCGGCGGAGCGACTGCCGCACAACTTCCAGGCTTGCTTCTTCAAACATGCGCAGAAAAGTTGTCAACCGCAGCGAGAGCGCGTGCGAAGGGTCGCGGAGTTTTTCGATGCGATTGTACAGGTCGTATTTCGGGTCGCTCTCGGGCGCGAGCGGGTCGATCACCAGAAGGCGACCCTCGGGCTTCGCCACGCGGATCATCTCATGCAGCACGATCTGGGGTTTGGGCATGTGGTGGAACGAGCACTGACACGACACCAGATCAAATGCGCCGTCGGGGAAGGGAAGTTGCTCGGCGTCGCCGCACGTAAAGGCGGCGTTGGAAATCTGCTTTTCGGTTTGAAATGCGTGCGCCCTCCGCAGCATTTCAAGTGTCAGGTCGACGCCGCGCGCGAAGTGCACGCGGGGGGCGAGCGCCAGCGCAAACGCTCCGGGCCCGCAGGCGACATCGAGCGCCAAGTCCGTAGCCTGGGGTTTTGCGAACTCGACCTTCTCCGCCAGGACCTCGGGCGTATCCCTCACTGCAACCGTAGAAAAGGCTTCGGCGGTTTTGGTGAACTGCTTTTGGATGGTTTCTTTATGTTTTTTGGACATGAGGTTGTCAGAACCGTAGTCTACAAGATTTTCGTGCCCGCGAGTCAGGAAACACGCTTCGAACATCCCTTGCTGTTGAAGGCCGGTTCCGTTAGGATGTCGCCTCACGCTTTGTCAGTCAAGGCCTAGTCCCGTGCCCGCCTGGTTAGGTTCTTTTCGGAAGCGTTCACGGTCAACCACAGCGCCGTGTGGGCAGAGCGGGTTCAGGACTTCCCTATGCGGTCACGGGACTAGCTGGCAATGACCCGCATTGCCTGTAGTTGAATCTTCGTTTCCCAGGAGTCCTATCATGGTGAGCCGGGCTGCGCGAATACTCGCCACTCATCTGGCATTTCTTCTTGCAACTCTCGTCTGCAGCGCTGCGTCACAAAAGTCCTCCGTCGACGCGGTTCTCGATTCGCTGTTTGCCGTGCAGGGATTCCGCGAGGTCGCGATCTCACCCGACGGCCAGCGCGTCGCATGGGTCGAGGCCTTACCGGAAGCCAATGGAGGGCCGTCCGGCAATTCCGCCATCGTCGTTACCAGTCTGGCATCGCCCGCCGCTGCAGGGCGCCGCATCACGGCGGGCAGCGGCGGCCCGTACGAAGAGCATGACATCGCTTGGGCGCCTGACAGCCGTGAGCTCGCCTTCTTGTCCAATGCGCAAACTCCCGACCAGTTGCAGTTGTACGTTGCGAGTGTCACCGGAGGCTCGGCCCGAAAACTCACCAGCCTGACGGGCTCGCTGGACGCGCCGTGCTGGTCTCCCGATGGCAAGACCCTGGCGCTGCTTTTTACCGAAAACGCGCCGCGCGCACCAGGCCCGCTGGAGCCCATGACGCCTCCTTCCGGGGTGATTGGCGGCAAGGTCTACGAACAGCGCTTGACCACGGTGGATGTGGCCACGGGACGCATTCGCCAGCTCTCACCGGCAGACTTGTACGTCTATGAGTACGACTGGTCACCCGAGGGAAAACAATTCGTCGCGACCGCGGCGCATGGCGCGGGCGACGCCAACTGGTACGTTGCCGAAATCTATGCTATCGATGCTGCTTCTGGCGAGACAAAATCTCTTAACAAGCCGCCTTATCAGATGGCTGTGCCCCGGTGGTCTCCAGACGGCAAGAACGTCGCGTTCATCGGCGGGCTGATGAGCGACGAAGGCTCGATCGGGGGCGACGTTTTTCTTCTTCCCGCCACGGGTGGTGAGGCCCGCAACCTCACTCCCGGCGTTAAAGCCTCTGCAAGCTGGCTCGCTTGGCGACCTGACGGCGACGAAATCCTCATACTCGAGAGCCTTGATGGTGCGAGTGGCATCGCGACGCTGGGCGTTCGGAGCGGCCAGATTACCCCGCTTTGGAGCGGGCCGGAGACGCTCTCCCTCGGCTGGTGGAATTTCGCACTTTCCCTCGCGCGGGACGGCAAGAGCTGCGCGATGCTGCGCGAGTCGTTCTCAGAGCCGCCGGAAATTTGGGCCGGGCCTATCGGGGCGTGGAGGCAAGTTACACACTCCAACCGCGAGGCGCACGCAAGCTGGGGGAAGGTAGAGAGCATCCACTGGTCGAATGACGGCTTCCAGATCCAGGGTTGGCTCACCTATCCCCGCGACTACGATCCCACACGCCGCTATCCCCTGGTTGTGGAAGTCCACGGGGGGCCAGGCGCGATGGCGCGCCCCACTTGGCCGAGCACACTTTTCGACTTTACCGTCCTTTCGCACGAAGCCTATTTTGTTTTGCGCCCGAATCCACGCGGCAGCTTCGGTCAAGGGGAAGCCTTCACCCGGGCCAACGTCAAGGACTTAGGCTACGGGGATTTTCGCGACATCGTTGCGGGGGTCGACTTTGTTGTGAAGAATCTTCCCGTGGACAACGACCGGGTGGGAATCGGCGGGTGGAGTTATGGCGGATTCATGACCATGTGGGCAGTGACGCAAACCCACCGCTTTCATGCCGCCGTTGCCGGGGCGGGCATCGCGAACTGGCAGAGCTATTACGGGGAGAACGATCTCGACCAGTGGATGATTCCTTTTTTCGGCGCGTCTGTTTATGACGACCCGGCGGTCTATGCGAAGAGCTCTCCCCTCAACTTCATCAAGAATGTGAAGACGCCGACGCTCATCCTGGTGGGCGACCGCGACGGTGAGTGCCCGGCTCCGCAATCGTTCGAGTTTTGGCACGCGCTTGAGACGCTGGGCATTGAGAACCGATTCGTGGTCTACCCGAGCGAGGGCCACCTGATCTTCGATTCCGAGCACCGGCGCGACATCATGCGGCGCACCGCCGAGTGGTATGACCGCCATCTGAAGTAGCGATGCTCCACTCGGGTTGAGCCCAGAAAGCGCGCATTACAGAGGTGCCTAAGGGTCAAATTTCCAGTTGACGGGCGCACGGCCGGACTATAGATTTAGCGTCTTTTCAGATGGAATTCGACGATTGACAGGCAGCTGCGAGGGCTCGTTGCGGGCCACACGGCATCGGCCGAAGCAGCCCCCGGGCGCCGCGAGGGGGAGAGACACGATGAAGGTAGGGCTCTTCACGGCCCTGCTCGCCAAGCTCAGCCTGGACGAAGTCTTCAAGAAGATTAAGTCGCTTGGGATCCGAACGGTTGAGCTGGGGACAGGTAATTACGTTGGCGACCCGCACCTCAAGCTCGATTGGCTGAGCCAGCCTTCCAAGATCAAGCAGTTCAAACAAAAGCTCGAGGAACAGGGCATTAACATCAGCGCCTTGAGCTGCCACGGGAACCCTCTGCATCCCAACAAGCAGCTTGCCGAACTCCATGCTGAGACCAACCGGAAGACCATCTCGCTGGCGGAAAAGCTCGGTGTCACCCGCGTCATCGACTTCTCCGGCTGCCCAGGCGATTCGGACGATTCCAAATATCCCAACTGGTCGCCCACACCCTGGCCTCCCGACTACCAGGAAATCTTGAAATGGCAGTGGGAGAAGAAAGTCATTCCCTACTGGACGAAGCGCGCCAAGTTTGCGGAAGACCATGGCGTGCGGATCGCCATCGAAATGCACCCGGGTTTCGTGGTCTATAATCCCGAAACCATGTTGCGACTGCGCCAGGCGGCAGGGCCTGCCATCGGGTGCAACTTCGATCCCAGCCACATGTTCTGGCAAGGGATCGATCCTTGCTGGGCGGTGCGCAGGTTGGGAGAAGCGATATTCCACGTCCACGCCAAGGACACGCGCCTGTACGAGGTCAACATTAAGGTCAACGGTGTCCTCGACGCTAAGCCTTACAGCGATGAGAGAAACCGCTCCTGGATCTTCCGCACCGTGGGCTACGGCCACGACGCGGATTTCTGGTGCGACCTCGTCTCCACGCTGCAAATGGTGGGTTACGATGACGTACTCTCCATCGAGCACGAGGACAGTCTGATGTCCATCGACGAAGGCTTGAGCAAAGCCGCAGCTTTCCTTAACCAAGTCGTCATCAAGGAAAGACTCAAGGAAATGTGGTGGGCGTAGGAAGACCGTCCGGGGTCCGCTGCAACTGACCACGGGCAGCGGACTCGAGCCTTCTTGGGGATGTGGAGGAGATTCAAACATGCCGGAGATTAATGTCGCCCTCATTGGTCACCGTTTCATGGGCAAGGCGCATTCCAACGCCTATCGTCAGGTCCGGAGATTCTTCCCGGGAAAATTGATACCCCGCATGAAAGTTCTCTGCGGGAAAGCCTGCACGGAAGAGCTGGAAGAGACGGCGCGCCTGTATGGGTGGGAGGAGTCCGACTGCGAATGGGAGCGGGTGATCGAACGCGAAGACATCGACGTGGTCGACGTCTCCACGCCCGGGTACCTCCATCATCCCATGGTCATCGCCGCCGCCCAGGCTGGCAAGCACGTCATCTGCGAGAAACCGCTGGCGAACAATCTTGCTCAGGCCAAGGAGATGCTGAAGGCCGTCGAGAAAGCGGGTGTATTGCACATGGTGAATTTCAATTATCGCCGTGTGCCGGCCGTCGCCTACGCCAAGAAGCTGATCGAAGATGGGCGCATCGGCGATGTCTACCACTATCACGGCGCCTATTTGCAGGACTGGATCATGGATCCCGAATTCCCACTCGTCTGGCGTCTTGAAAAGAAATTCGCGGGCAGCGGCGCGTTAGGCGACATCGGTGCGCACGCCGCTGACCTCGCGGAATACTTGAACAGCGAGATCCGGGTTGTGAGTGGCCAGATGACTACCTTCATCAAGGAACGGCCTCTCCCTACAGAAGGCGCGGGTGCCTGGGGCGCGAAAGGCCAGAAGGGCAAAGGCAAAGTCACGGTCGATGATGACGCCAATTTCCTGGCGCGCTTCAAGAATGGCAGCGTGGGAGTTTTCGAGTCGTCGCGATTCGCCGGCGGCCGCCGGAACTTCAACACCTTCCAGGTTTACGGCAGCAAGGGAAGTATCGCCTTCAACCTGGAGCGCATGAACGAACTGGAATTCTACGATCGCACAGAGCCGTCGGAACTGCAGGCCTTCAAAACGATTATCGTGACGGAAACCAACCACCCCTACGTCGGCGCCTGGTGGCCACCCGGACATATCATTGGCTACGAGCACACTTTCGTTCATGCCATACGCGATTTCCTCACGTGTCTCGAGAAGGAGCGCCTGCCGGAACCGAACTTCCGTCAGGGCGTCAGAAATCAAGCCGTGCTCAACGCTGTCGAACGCTCGGCGAAATCGGGGCGGTGGGAAAAAGTGGCTCCATAAGTGATCGGGCGCGGGGGCCACGGTTGCACGAATCTGATCAAGATAGGACTTGCTTATGCCATACATGATGGGAATCGATGTTGGGACCACAGGCACGCGCGCCGTGATTGTTCGCCCGGATGGCCACGTGGCAGGAGCGGCGACCGGCGATCATCAGGCGATCCGGATGTCCAAGCCCGGCTGGGCCGAGCAAGATCCGGGAGATTGGTGGCAAGCGACCCTGGTAGCGATTCGTGCGGCACTCGAACAGGCGAGTTTGAAAGGTTCCGACATCGCCGCCGTGGGCTTTTCCGGGCAGATGCACGGCGTCGTCCTGCTCGACAAAGCCTTCACCGTACTTCGCCCTTCCTTGATTTGGTGCGACCAACGCAGCCAGGCTCAATGTGATTGGATCACCGGCCAGGTGGGTGCGGAGCGGCTCATCCAATATGTTTCCAATCCTGCGCTCACGGGCTTCAGCGCGCCCAAGATCCTCTGGGTTCGCGACAATGAGCCAAAGATCTATGAGCGCGTGGCGCATTTCCTGCTTCCAAAAGATTTCGTCCGATTCCGGTTGACCGGAGAGTTTGCCACCGATGTGTCGGACGCTTCCGGGACCCTCCTTTTCGATGTTACCCACAGGCGTTGGTCGTCCGAGATGCTCGGGGCGCTGGAGATCGATTCCCATATTCTGCCGCGGGCGTACGAGTCACCCGAGGTTACCGGCGAGATCACGCAGGAAGCGGCCGTGTTGACCGGCCTCAATGCCGGGACGCCCGTGGTGGCGGGGGCCGGTGACCAAGCGGCCAGCGCCGTTGGCAATGGCATCGTTCTGCCGGGACTCACCTCCGCCACGCTGGGAACTTCCGGTGTTATCTTTTCTTATACTGCTTCGCCTACACTTGACCCGCGCGGGCGCATTCACACGTTCTGCCACGCCGTTCCAGGAAAGTGGCACGTGATGGGCGTAACCCAGGGTGCAGGGCTTTCGCTCCGCTGGTTTCGCGATCATTTCGGCGCGTCGGAATCCTGGTACGCTCGGCAGACCAACGTGGACCCCTACGAACTGATCATTCGCGAAGCTGAGAGGGTGCCTCCGGGAAGTGAGGGCCTTCTCTGGCTGCCGTATCTTATGGGCGAGCGGACTCCCCACCTGGACGCTCAGGCGCGCGGCTTGTGGTTTGGCTTGACCGCATCGCACACCCGCGGGCATCTGATCCGGTCCATCTTGGAAGGGGTGGCGTTCAGCCTGCGCGACTCCTTGGAGATCTTCAAAGAGCTGGCCATTCCGGTCGAGCAAATCCGCGCGTCGGGTGGTGGCTCGCGGAGTTTCTTGTGGCGCCAAATCCAGGCGGACATTTATGGCAAGGAAGTCGTTACGCTCCGCACCTCGGAGGGGTCGGCCCTCGGCGCTGCCCTGCTGGCCGGCGTGGGGGCTGGGGTTTATGCTTCCGTCGAAGATTCCGCGCGGGACGCCATCCAGGTGAAGGAGCGCATGGCGCCGAAACCGGACCAGGTCGCGGTCTATGACCGCTACTACCAGGTTTATCGCAACCTCTACCCGGCCGTGCAGGAATTTTCGCACACACTGGCAAAGCTAGGGACCGGCGGGTCTTGACCACGTGTGGGGGCCAGGCCCGCCACCCTCCGCCTGGTCTCACGTGCGAGAGGATTTCGCGATGAGAACTCGTGCCGCACTTTGCATCGTAGTCGTGGGGTTTCTGGCACTCCCGACGAGGGGTATTGCTATGGGGAATTATTCTGTGGTCAAGAAAGTTGTGGAGGGGCACACAACCTACCACTTGCTCGATGCGCGCCGCAAAATGGATCTGGGGATCGTCCCCGATATCGGTAACTTTGCGTACGAGTTCAAGGTTAACGGCAAAAACGTCCTCATCACGCCTGAGTCACTGGAAGCTTGCATCGAAAAGCATTGGTTCGGTTGGGGCATACCGTTTCTCGCCCCTTATGCCAACCGTATTGACCACAATTATTACTATTTCCAGGGTAAGAAATACTTGCTGAACGATGGCCTGGGCAACCTCCTCCACGTGCCGCCTGGAAACCTGGTCTTGCACGGTTTGCTGGTCTTCGACCCTCACTGGGAGGTGTTAAAAACCGGAGGGAGTGATGCGGCAGGCGCCTTTATTACCTCGCGCCTGGAGTTCTATAAGTACCCCGATCTTATGGCACAGTTTCCCTTCGCACATGTATATGACGTGACCTATCGGCTTAAGGACGGCAAGCTGGAGTGCACCACGAAGGTTACGAACGTTGGCAAATCCGCGATGCCCGTTCATTTCGGCTACCATCCCTACTTTCGTCCCGACGGCCCCCGCGAAGAATGGACGCTTGGAATCGGTGCTCAAAAGCACTGGATTGCAAACCAACTTCTCATTCCCTCCGGGGACACCGAAGCTACTGACAGCTACCTTCCGGGCGCTGCAAAAAGCTTCACGCTGGGCAAACAATTCATCGACGACAGCTTCTCCAATTTCAAGCGCGACGCGCAAGGATTAGGTCACATCTGGACGAAAGGGAAAACCGAAAGGATTGAAGTGGCGTACGGAAGGGAATTCGATTATGCGATTGTGTATGCGCCGCTCGACAATACGCTAATTTGCATCGAGCCGCAAACCGGGCCGACCAACGCTTTCAATTTGGAACACGAAGGCAAATTCAAGGGCTTGGTCACGCTGGATCCCGGCAAGACGTTTCAGGCGACGTACTGGATCATTCCGACTGGTTTCTGAGTGAAGATCGACCACGTGAGGTTCGCATCATGATACGACCGAGACATTTGCTTGCTGCGGTCGATCTTGTCGCTCTTGTCGTCGGCGTGGCAGCGCTCCAACCGTCGGGCTACTTTGATGGCGCCGGCGTTCTAACATCTTCAATATCGCTATTCTCAGAGAGGTCAGTTATGGCAGCCTCCGCCCCATCATATCCCGCAAAGCTCCAGCAAACTCAATACAGGAAGTGGAACGTTTATAAGCTCAGCAATGGTTTGGTGGCTCTGTACGTCGCCCCTGACATTGGCGGGCGCGCCATCCAGCTTCAGCTTGGCGACCACGAGTACTTTTTCGTGAACAAGGACTTGGAGGGAAAGGTCCTGGCCGAATCGGAGAACAATGTCAAGGCCGGCTGGGCGAATTACGGGGGAGATAAGGTCTGGCCAGGCCCTGAGGGTTGGATGAATGATCAGGAGTGGCCGAGCATTCCCTATTACGTCCTTGACGGCAGTCGTTTCAAGTCGGAAGTGGTTGCTGACACGCCGACGGAGGTCGCGGTCCGCGTAACCAGTCCTGAAGACCCGCGTACCGGTGTGCAGTTCGTTCGCACCTACCGTGTTTACGCGGGCAGCACGTGGATCAAGGTGGATCAGGTGATGCGTAATATCAGCCGGCGGGAGATTCGTTGGGGCATCTGGCACCTGATTCAGAATGACGCCGCGGACGCAAACGATCCTTCCAAGCCCAACCCGGAACTTTACATGTACATCCCGCTGAATCCGCATAGCAAATACCCGCAGGGGTATTACCATCCTTACGGTGACCCGCGCCACCCCAGCTACGAAATCCTCCCCGATGGTCGAATGCTTCGCGTCCATTACCTGTATCGCGTCGCCAAGGCCGCCGCCGATTCCAGCGCAGGCTGGTATGCAGTCGTCAACGGGCAAGAGAATTTCGGCTTGGTGGAATGCTTCAAATACTTTCCCGATCGTGAATATCCCGATGGTGCGTCCGTTGAAACCTGGAATGATGGGCCGGGAACCATTTCCCGCGGGCCGTTCGACCAGACCTTGCCGGACGACCCCAAGAAGACACCTTACTTCCTGGAGTCTGAGGTGTTGAGCCCCTACGCCACACTCCGGCCGGGAGAAGAATATTCCTTTCCGGTTTACTGGGCGCCCACGCGCATCCCGAACCCTGTTGGGGGAGAGCCCACCTCCGCCGGGGTCATCAGCGAGCCGCTTTCGGGAAACCTCGAAGGTGGAAGCGTTACTCTGAAAGGCACGTTTGGAGTCTTTGTGCCGGGCTCACTGCAGGCCGACTTCTACAGCGTGATGGGCGAAGAGGTGGGGCACAAAACGCTGCAGGCCGTCGATCCGCGCGAAGTGATCAGGTTGGACAAATCCATCCCGGCGCCCGCGGATGCCTTCCGCGCCAGCGTGAGCGTGCGTGACGCCGACGGAGAGAATCGCGGCTGGCTCGGCAACGTCATCCTGAGGCCGCGCCAGTAGAGTCGTTCGGGCGCAGGGAGCCCTTGGCCGGGCTGTGGAACTGAGGCTTGCTCGTTCACTGCCGCCAGTCAACACTAGCGCCGTGACCGCCTAAAGAAGTCCCGAACCCGCTCTGCCCACACGGCGCTTTGGTTGACTGCGAACGCTTCGGAAAAGAACCTGACCAGGCGGGCAGGGGACTAGCGCCCCCTCCCGGGCAGCCGCGGCACTTGGCGCTACCAGCGCCCACGCAAGGCGGCACACAGTTCAGACATCAAGGGACGACTAAGATAACCAACCAACAATCACCTGCCTGAAGGGGGCCCGCCGGCGGATCAAGTTCGGTGCTCCCCGATCCGTTGGGCCACGAAGGCCTCGACTTCTTGACGTGTGGGCAGCGAAGGCTGCGCGCCTAGTCTTGTGGCCGCCAGCGCTCCTGCGGCGTTCGCGAGTCGAATGGCATCCTCAATCTTCGCTCCCATTGCGCACTCAACCGTGAAAGCTGCAGTGAAGGCGTCTCCCGCCGCCGTGGGATCAACCACATCGATTTTGTACGGTGGGAAATGCATTGTCCCTCTCGGCGTCACCAGCATAGAACCGTCGCTGCCCAACTTCAGGAGCACGGTCCGCACACCCCTGGCGAGGAGTTTCTCCGCGGCCTCGCGCGCCGACACGCGGCCGGAAACCTCCTCGCCGGTCAAATGCGCGAGCTCCGTTTCGTTGGGAGAGACAACGTCTGCGAGCCGCAGAACTTCCAATGGGCAAGGGCGCGGCGGTCCAGCGTCAAGCACGGTCAGCTTTCCGGCTTTGCGCGCCAGGCTGAAGGCAGTCTCCACCACGTCGATGGGGATTTCCAGGACGCTGACGACCGCATCGGCGTGCTCGATCACTTCCCGTGCCCGCTCGACATCCGCTGGGGTCAAAGCAAGGTTCGCGGCGGGATCCACCGTGATGCAGTTGTTTCCATTGGGGAAGAGCATGATGAAGGCGCAGCCGGTAGCGCGTTCTGAAGAGCGCTTTACCCACGTGGTGTCAATTCCGCTGGACTCCAGGCCACGAATTAGAAAGTCTCCGATCATGTCCTGGCCGACGGCTCCGACAAAGGAAACGTTCGCTCCCATTCTCGCCACCGCCACGGCCTGATTGGCGCCCTTGCCTCCCGGGAAGAACTGAAGGTTTCTCACCAGCAGGCTCTCCCCCTCTTTGGGCAAGCGCTCGGCTCTGACCACGATGTCAAAGTTGCTGCTTCCCACAACCACCACATGGACTTCCTGGGCGCGACGCACGGGACCACCTCCCGGGGGCGAACCCCCGTTCCCTTCAAGCAAAAACGCAGCAGAGCTGTTGGGCCACTCCTGTGCAGGGATTTTTACTATCGGCTTCGAAGGAATTATTCACCGCGGAAGAGTTCTCCTGACTTGTCTCCAAACGGCCATTTTACGACATGCCTTTACATACAAGGGCCTTTGGCGTATTTTAGCACCGCCTAGCTGCACGACGGATGGAGACTGCTGGCAATTTTGACAACGCCCTGTAGCGAGGCATTTTGTATCATCCCAATTTCGGATTCCTGCGCCTTTCGCGTAGCGCGCGGGAGCCCAGTTTTCCTCACTGTTCTGAGGTCGGGTATTATCTGGACGCGTGCAGAATTTTTCGGGAGGGACAGATCATGGCTAAAGTCAAACAGCTCACGGCCTGGGTTGAGAGTAAGCCCGGAGAACTTGGACGCATTGCGGAAGCTCTTGGCAAAGCAAAGGTCAACATCACGGCTATTACCTGCTGGGGCCCCGGGGGCGAGAGCCCGATTCGGTTTCAGGTCAGCAGTCCTGCCAAGGCGAAGAAGATTCTTCAGGACCTTGGTCTGCGCGTCACGGAGGAAGAAGTCCTGCGCCTGACCTTGCCTGATAAACCTGGAGTGTTGGGCGAGGTGGGTGCGCGCCTGGGGGCTGCGAATATCAACGTCGAGTATGCTCACGCCAGCGTCGCGAAGGGTGGCAAGAAGGCGGACCTCGTGTTGTCGGTCTCGGATATGGTGGGAGCCACCAAGGCACTGCGCGGCCTCTAGCGCTGATCTACCGCCAGGGTCGAAACACACAGGTGGTGACGCCTGGATCCGCTCCCTTCTCACGAGAACGGGTAGTGGTTCAGTTCCAGCGCGCGGTCTGCCAGTTGACGCTTCAAACCAATCGAATCTGGCGGTGTCCGTCGCAGGAATCGCCGCAGCAGGGAGAGTTGTGCGCGCAGCGCGTCGCCCTCTGCGATGCGTGCTAGCGCCCGGCGCGCTTCCGCCTCCGCGCGATCCGCCGCCGCGTGGAGGTAAGCGCGGGCCACTGCAATCGCGGCTTCGCTGGCTTCCGGCGGATCTTTCTCCAACTTCTTCTGGCTGCGAAGCAAGGCGCTTTCCATGGCGTACACCGCCATGACCAGGTTGCTGATTATGCCCACCACTTCTTGCTCATGCTCCAGCGCCTGCATATACCGCTGCACGGCGCTTCCCGCCACCAACAACAGTACCTTCTTGACTCCTTCCACCAGCTTCGTCTCTTCGGCTAGCGGCCGATCGTCGAATGTCTCCTCGGGCGGCGCCATCCCCAAGACTTCGTCGGCGAGCTTTTGCGCAGCGGGAAGCAAGGCCAATTGCCCCTTCATCGAGCGCTTCATCAGCATGTCGGTAATCAGCAACCGGTTGATCTCGTTGGTGCCTTCGAAGATTCGATTCACGCGCTGATCACGATAAGTACGCTCAACTTCATAGTCGCTGGAGAATCCGTAGCCGCCGAAAATCTGCACGGCCTCATCGGAAACGAAGTCTAGGGTCTCAGTGCCCATCACTTTCAAAATGGAGCACTCGACCGCGTATTCGTGCAAGGCCTCCAGGATCTGCTTCGGCGCGGCCGGCGTGCCCTGGTCGATTCCCTGGAGCATCAAGTCAATCATTCCGCTCGTCCGGTAGGAAATGCTTTCGAGCGCATAAATTTGCGCCACCATCTCACCGAGTTTTTCCTTGATCATCCCAAAGTCGGCGATCTTGTGGCTGAACGCCTCGCGTTCCTTGGCCCACTTCAGCGCGTCCATCAGCAGGTACTTGCATCCGCCCACGCAGCCCGCGCCCAACTTGAGCCGGCCCACGTTCAAGATGTTGAAGGCAATCAAATGCCCCCTTCCGATTTCCCCCAAGACGTTCTCGACGGGCACCTGGACGCCCTCAAGATTCAGGGGCGTTGTCGAGGATCCGCGAATTCCCATCTTGTGCTCTTCCGCCCCAGGTGAAACTCCCGGAAAGGTGCGCTCCACGATGAAGGCCGTGAATTTTTCTCCGTCCACCTTGGCGAAGACGACGAAAACATCCGCGATGCCGCCGTTGGTGACCCACATCTTTGCTCCGTCCAGGATGTAATGCTTCCCGTCCGGGCTGAGCGTAGCTCGCGTCTTGCAGTTCAGAGCGTCGGACGCAGACGATGCCTCACTCAGGCAATAGGCGCCCACCCACTCTGCGCTTGCCAGTCTGGGCAGGTATTTCGCCTTCTGCTCTTCCGTGCCAAAGAAGGCGACAGGCAGAATGCCGATACCCGCTTGCACGCCGAGCGTCGTGGCCCAGGAACCATCGCGCGCCATTTTTTCGGCGACCAGGATGGAAGAGATCTTGTCCAGTTCCAGGCCGCCAAACCGTTGTGGGACGTCCGTGGCGCAGAGGCCGACCTCCGCGGCCTTCTTGAGAAGCTCGCGCAGAACTCCCGGCTTCCTCGCTTCGATCTCCTTCAGGCGCGGCGAAATTTCCTTATGGACGAATTCTTGCGCCGTCTGCGCGATCAACCGATGCTCTTCCGTGATGTCCTCGGGCGTGAACACTTCCTCGGGCGTGCGCGTTTCAATCAGGAAGCTGCAGCCTCTAATTCGTTTCGTAATGGTTGGAAGGCCATCTGCCATATTCTCTCCCGTGCTTCTGAGCTCGCACACCCTTGTGGCCAGCGGCTGCACAACTCCATAGCCCCTCCCTCAGCGTTCGGCGGGCGGTTCCCAAAGCTCGATGCGATTACCCTCGGGGTCCATGATCCAGGCGAAGCGCCCGTACTCGTAGTCCTCGCGATGTGGGTCTATTTCCACACCTTCTTCCTGCAGTGCCTGCAAGAGCGTGTCGAGGTCGGCAACGCGGAAATTCATCATGAAACTCGCGCGGCTGGGGTTGAAGTATTGGGTGGTTCTAGGAAAGATCCCCCACACCGTCATCCCTTCCTTTTCCTTGTCATCGTGTTGACGCCACCTGAAAGTGACGGTCTCATCCGAGCCGCGCGTCAGACCGAGATGCCTTTCGTACCACGCGTACAACGCTTCCGGATTCTCCGCCTTGAAGAACAACCCACCTAGCCCCGTCACTCTCTCCATGAGAATCCTCCTTGCACGGCGTATGCTCGCGGCTCCAGCCTGCGGCTACGGCACGTTTTCAAAAATCCCCGCCGCACCCATCCCGCCGCCCACGCACATGGTCACCATGCCATAGCGAGCATTTCTCCGTGTCAACTCACCGAGCAAGGTTGCCGTCAGTTTAGTGCCCGTGCAACCTAGCGGATGACCCAAGGCGATAGCGCCACCGTTCACGTTGGTCTTTTCCAAATCGAGTTTCGCGAGTTTAATCACCGCCAGCGCCTGCGTGGCAAAGGCCTCGTTCAGTTCAATCAGGTCCAGATTCGCCAACTCTAGCCCAGCCAGCTTTAACGCCTTGGGAATAGCGTAAACGGGACCCAGACCCATCTCCTCCGGCGGGCAACCGGCCGTCGCAAAGCTTAGGAAGCGCGCCAGCGGCTTGAGACCCAGTGCCTTCGCCTTGTCAAGCGACATCACCAGGGCAGCGGCTGCTCCGTCGCTCATTTGCGAGGCGTTGCCCGCCGTCACCGTTCCATGCGCGTGAAACGCCGGCTTAAGCTTTGCCAACGCTTCCATCGACGTATCGCGTCGCGGCCCTTCGTCCGTGTCGAACAGCACCTTCCGTGTCTGTGGTTTGTTCCGGCCGTTCAAGCCCACCTCGATGACTTCCAACGGCACGATCTCTTCTCGGAATTTCCCCTGGTCGATCGCTGCAATCGCCCGCTCGTGGCTGCGCAGCGAAAACCGATCTTGTTCTTCCCGCGTAATGCGATATTTCGCCGCCAGGTTTTCGGCCGTGAGCCCCATACTTAAATACGAATCGGGGTAATGCTCTATCAGGTAAGGGTTTGGAGAGAAATGGTACCCCCCTATGGGGATCATGCTCATGGTTTCGGTGCCGCCCGCCACGACAACCGCCGCGAAGCCTGCCAGGATGCGCTCGGAAGCGAGAGCAATCGCCTGCAGTCCCGACGAGCAGAAGCGGTTGACCGTCATTGCCGGGCACGTCACGGGAAGGCCCGCACGCAGCGACGCCACGCGGGCCACGTTGTTGCCCTGCTCGGCCTCCGGCATGGCGCAGCCCAGGATGACGTCCTCTACTTCGCTTGGGTCCAGCGCCGGCGCACGCCGCAGGACTTCCCGGATCACCGCCGCTGCCATGTCATCCGGGCGCGTAGAGTGCAAGGCGCCGCGCGGGGCTTTCCCTACCGCTGTCCGCGCAATGGAAACGATCACCGCTTCCTTCATGCTCTCCTCCCGCCCGGCGTCGGCAGGCCCTCTTCTCAGTCGTTCACGAGCACGCCGTCTCGTGATGCTTCCGGATGCGCGGCTGCGCAATTCCCGCCGCAGATTCAGTTCCTCAGGGGCTTGCCCTTTTTCAGCGTGAACTGGATGCGCTCGACGGTCTTCTTCTGCCCGCAAAGGCTGACGAACGCTTCACGCTCCAGGTCCAGCAGGTATTGTTCCGAGACCAGTTGCGGCGATGTAAATTCACCGCCGCCGGAAAGCACTCTGGCGAGTTGCGTCCCCACAGTCACATCGTAATCCGACAGATATTCCCCGCGCCGCATCAGGTGGAGCGCGAGTTTCATCTTCGTGAACGTCGGCTGACCCAGCGCGCGAACATCCTCGCGCGGTTTGCCGGGACGATATCCCAGGCGGAACAGGTCGAGCGCCAGTTGTTTGGCATCCGCGATCTGCCGATCGCGGTTCATACTGATGGAATCCTGTGGTGAAAGATACCGCAGCCTCCGTGCTTCCTCGGCGCTAGTGGAGACCTTGGCCATGCCGATGTTCAGAAATACTTCTTCGACATAGGTGAATGGGTCGGCTTCCGGATCCGAAGGCACAGTCTCAAGGGCACGTAGCAGCATCTCCTTGGTGCCGCCGCCCGCGGGAATCAGTCCCACGCCGGCTTCGACCAAACCCATGTACGATTCCGCCGCAGCTCGCACCCGCGTGGCATGCAGGCAAATCTCCGTTCCCCCACCGAGCGCCAATCCAAAGGGCGCTGCCACCACAGGTTTGGGCGCATACTTCAATGCCATGTTGGCATTCTGAAATGCGCGAACGGCTTGGTGAATGTCGTTCCACTCGCCTTCCTGAATCGCCAGGAGGACAAGCATCAGGTTCGCTCCCACGCAGAAGTTCGGCGCTTGATTGCCAATTACCATTGCGTCGAAGTCTTCGTCGAGGGCCTTCAGCCCCGCCTGCACCATCTGCACTGCGTCGGGGCCGAGGGTGTTCATTTTGGAGTGAAACTCCAGGCACAAAACGCCGTCACCCAGATCGATCAGGCTTGCGCCGGCGTTCTTCTTGAGTTCCTTCTTCCGTGCCTTGAGTGCCGGGAGGAGGATGACACCCGGCCTATCCGCAAGAGGGCGATAGCCAGCGGAAGCTAGGTCATAGTAGCTGGTGATCCCATCCGTCCCAGCGTAGAACGATTTTCCACCTGTAGCCCGCAGACGTTCCACCAGTGGCGGTAGGGGGCGCCCTTGCTTCACCCAATCTTCCACAATCCGCTCGAAACCGATCGCATCCCACAGTTCAAAGATTCCACTCTCCCAGTTGAACCCCCACTTCATCGAGTTGTCGATGGAGACGATATCGTCGGAAATTTCCGGCACGCACATGGCGGCATAATGAAATGTGTCGCAAAGGGTCTGGCGATAGAACTGGCCGGATCGATCTGCCGCTTGAAAGAGTATCTTCACACGCGCACGGAGGTCTTCTGTACTTCGCGCCAGCTCGAGGTTAGGAAAGGTGATGTGTTTCCGCGGGCGATATCCAAATGTGCCGAGGTCGAGCGTCAGGATCTCGCTTTCATCCCCGCCCCGCCCCTTAACCTTCTTGTAAAAGCCCTGGCCCGACTTGTCGCCCAGCAGGTTGCGCCGGATCATCTGATCGATAAAATCGGGGATCTTGAAAAGGTCACGGCGTTCATCCTGCGGCAATGACTCGCTCAGGTTTTTCACCACATGCGCCAGCACGTCCAGGCCGACGATGTCGAGCGTACGAAATGTGGCGGATTTCGGCATGCCCAGGGTGGGACCGGTCAGCGTGTCTATCTCCTCAGTGGTGTAACCACCCTCCTGCATGATGCGGAGAATGTTGAGGGTTGTGAACGTCCCAATGCGATTGGCAATGAAATTCGGCGTGTCCTTGGCGAGCACGATGCCTTTGCCGAGCACCACATCGCCAAAGCGCGAGACCGCTTCCACAACGTGGGGCAGCGTGTCCTGAGTGGGAACAATTTCCAGCAGCCGCAGATATCGTGGGGGATTGAAGAAGTGCGTGCCCAGGAAATGCCGGCGAAACTCTTCGCTGAAACCCTCGCTCAGGGAGGAAATCGAGATGCCGGAAGTGTTCGAACTGATGATGGCCTCTCTGGCGCGAATCGCCTGAACCCTTTCCAGTAGCGCGCGCTTCACGGCGCGATCTTCCGTCACAGCCTCGATGATCCAATCACAGTCCTTGAGCTCGTTGAGGTCGTCCTGAAAGTTTCCGATCGTGATCATGCACGCAGCTTCCGGGACGAAGAAGGCAGCCGGGCGTGATTTCAACGCCGAATCCAGGCCCGCCTGCGCCAGGCGATTACGGACTTGCGGCTCGTGTAGCGCCAGCCTCTTCGCTTGCTTCTCATGTGTTAACTCTTTGGGAACCATGTCCAACAGCAGGCACGGAATGGATGCGTTGGCCAGATGGGCTGCAATGCGAGCTCCCATCGTCCCTGCACCGAGCACGGCTACTTTGCGGATGTTGCGCACGATTTGCCCCCACCAACTTGTCGGGTAGAAGAGGGTGTCATTATCTTGGATGCCCCGAACACGGTCAAGCTTCGACGCCTTGCACGCGTGGGAGACTTACTAGGGTCAGAACCCCTCGCGTTGTGGACCGGAAACATGCGTCGATGCGAAGGTCTCCGTCAGCATGGGCGCGTAAGCGTTAAGGAAGCAGCCGGTGGAGGTCAGGAAGGATGGAAAGAACTCGAGACTGTTAGCTTGTATGTCACTTCCAAACAATCTTCGGAAAGTTCCTGGGAACAATCCTAACCCCTTCCTTAACCGTGATGATCTGATCGATGGGGAGGTTCGTAAGTTTGTCCACAATGCCGCTGGGCCAGGTAATCTCCAGGGATTCGATGGTCTTTCTCTGCCCGACTCCGAAGTGAATGCGCGGGTCCTGGGCGGACATGTAACTCATTCCCCCCTGCGCCTGCCGGTATTCGACAAAGCCCTCGGAGACGAGTTTCAGCGCGGCGCCGCGGCCGTCGCGGTTGGATTTCGTCCCCACCAGCATGATTTCCAGCCAATGGTTGGCATTTCCGCCGTCGTTGCGCAGCAACTGTGGGTAGGCATTGCTATTGGAAATGGCGATGTCCAGGTCGCCATCATTATCGAAGTCCGCCACGGCCGAGCCCCGTCCTGCTGTGGGCTTTAGGAAGTCCGGACCCAACTGCTCGGACACCTTCTCGAACTTGCCCTCACCCAGGTTGCGGAACATGACCTTGGGCTCTTGCCAGGAAACTTCCGTGTGGTACAGGTGGATGTTATCCAGCATGGCGCCATTCGTCTGGAAAATATCCATCCAACCGTCATTGTCGTAATCGATCATCCTGGCGCTTACGCCACTCAGGAAAATGGCCTTGTTGCCCAATCCGGAAGTGAAGGTGACGTCGTCAAAGGTCTCGTCGTGGTTATTGTGATAAAGCCGGTTCAGTTCAAAATCCAAATGGGTGACGTAGATGTCCAGCCACCCGTCGCCGTCGACGTCCGCTGCGTCCGTCCCCATTCCGGCCTCGTATTTCCCATCTTCACTGGCAGCCACGCCCGAGGTGAAAGAGACGTCCCGGAACGTTCCGTCATGGTTATTGAGGAAGAGAAAATTCGGCCAAGTGTCGTTGGCAACCATGATGTCCGGCCAGCCGTCGTTGTTGAAGTCGGCCAGCACCACGCCCAATCCCTTTGCTTCCGGCTTGGCGACGCCCGACGTGTCACTTACGTCGGTGAACGTGCCGTCGCGATTGTTGTGATAGAGTTTCAGCCGCTCTCCACGGTAATTGTCCGGATGGCAATAGGCGCGGTAGCCGGGCTTGTGCTCGCCGCACCAGAGGTTAGTTTTGGGCGTCCACTGGATGTAATTGCAGATCAGCAGATCGAGATACCCATCCCTGTCGTAGTCAAACCATCCCGCGCTCGCGGACCAGTTACCTTCGTCAGCCACGCCGGCCTTGGTCGTGACATCCGTGAACGTACCGTCGCCGTTATTGTGGTAGAGGATCGTGTGGCCGTAGCCGGTCACCAGCATGTCCGGGTAACCGTCGTTGTCAAAATCACCCACGGCCACGCCTTGGCCGTAAAATCCTTCGGCGCCGACGCCGGCCTTTTCCGTGACATCCGTAAACGTTCCATCGCCGTTGTTGTGGTATAGAGCCGAGCGCAAGGGCCGCGAGGGTTTGTACCACTCCGCGGCTGCCGACTGTACCAGATAAAGGTCCATCAGCCCGTCCTGGTCGTAGTCGATCCAGCCCAGGCCGTTGCCCATGGTCTCGATGTAATTCTTTTCTTCGCTCATCGTGGCGTCGTGCTGGAAGGTGATTCCAGCAGCCTGGCGCACATCGGTGAAGCGCACCGGAATGCCGATCGTGGGCGGCTGCGCAGGTTGCGCGCGCAAAGGACTCCGCAGGGCTGCGCCTCCCATCACAACGGAGGCGATCAAGAGGCCCACAGCCACCAACAGAGAAGATTTAGAATGCCTATTGTGAGTTTGCTCTCTCAAGTCTTTTCCTCAGTACCTCAAATAAACTATAGCGCGAGACACCCGCCAAGCTCAATTACCATTCGCACCGGAGGAGAGAGAGCCCGGACGCGCCTCCTGCGACCCTAATCTTCGGTCTGTAGCCCGTGTTCGCGGCGGCCGCAAAGGCAGAGAAGCAGAACGCCGCGCAGGATGGGCGACCAGAGCGGATTGTTTATCTCGGCGGCGACGTGGGGTTGCGACCGGGGCGTGAGATGCCGAGTTTGGCCATGCGCGACTGGAGAGTAGTTCGTTTCATGCCCAGGCGTGCTGCGGCGCCGTGCGGTCCGGCGATGACCCAGTTGGTGTCGCGTAAGCTGCGCAGGATGTGCTCGCGCTCAGCGGCTTCCAGAGTTCCGGGGGAAGCAGAAGAACCGTCGCCGGATAGACGGTCCTCCGGCAAGGGCACGTGCAGGGCAGGGCCGCGGGAGAGAATGACAGCGCGTTCGATGAGGTTTTCGAGTTCGCGGACGTTGCCAGGCCAATGATAGCGCGTGAGTGCTTCCATCTCTTCGGCGGGAATCGTCTCGATGCGGCGGTCCATGCGCCGGGCGTGCTTCTGCGCGAAATAGCGGACGAGCAGGGGAATATCCCCGGCGCGCTCGCGCAGCGGCGGGACGACGATAGGGAAGACATTCAAGCGATAGTAGAGGTCGCTACGGAAAAGGCGGCCTTCGACCATCTGGGGCAGGTCGCGGTTGGTGGCGGCGACGACGCGCACATCAACGTGCAGGGTGCGGGTGCTGCCCAAGCGCTCAAATTCCTTTTCCTGGAGGACGCGCAGCAGCTTGGGTTGGAGTTCGAGGGGGATGTCGCCGACTTCGTCGAGGAAGAGCGTGCCTCGGTGCGCGAGTTCGAAGCGTCCGACCTTTTGCGCGATGGCGCCGGTGAAGGCGCCTTTCTCGTGGCCGAAGAGTTCGCTTTCGAGGAGGCCCGTGGGGATGGCGGCGCAATTGACTTTCACAAACGTGCGTTCGCGGCGCGGGCTCAAATCGTGGATGGCGCGGGCGATCACTTCTTTGCCGGTGCCAGTCTCGCCGAGGATGAGCACGGTCGAATCCGTTCCGGCGACCGTTTCCACCTGGCTCAGCACACGCTTGAGCGCGGGGCTCTCGCCCACGATTTCTTCGAAGGTGTACTCGGTGCGGATTTCCTCTTCCAGGTAGAGCTTCTCGTCGGCAAGCTTGTTCTTGAGTTCGGCGATCTCGCGATAGGCGAGGGCGTTTTCAATCGCAATGGCCACTTGGTTGGCTACGCGCACCAGCAGGTCGAGGTCCTCTTGCGTGAAGGCGCTGGGGCGGAGGCTGGCCAAGCTGAGCGTGCCGAGAATCTGGTTGGCGGTGATGAGCGGCACAATGCAGCCGGAGCGGAGACCTTCAGCGATGAAGAGGCGGCTGATGTCTGGCTGGAAGCGATCGATGTCGGCGCTGGAAATGATCAACGGTTTGCGCGTGGCGATGACCTCCCCGGGGGGCGTGGCCTCGAGCGGGATGATCATTTCTTCCTGGAGAAAGCCTTTGCCCTTGGGGAAATCGAGCGCTTGCAGGCGAAGCTGCTGGGCGGCGGGATCATAAAGCGCCAGGCTGGCGTATTCGTGATTCATCACGCGCCGAAGGCAGGCGGAGATGGCGGAAAGCAACTGCCGCAGGTCGAGCGTGGAGACGAGTGCGTTGTTGACTTCCAGGAGCAGGCGCAGGCGGTCGCGCTCGCGCGCGAGTTCCTGCTGGTAGACCTGGGCATTCTGAAAGTTCAGGGCATTGTCGACGGCGACGGCCACCTGCGCGGCCACCTGCTGGAGGAACTCGAGGTCGGCGGCGTCGTAGGCACTCGCCTCGATCGAGCCGAATCCCATGGCTCCCACCCGGCGCTGGGCGGTGGTGAGGGGTAGCACGCAGAGCGAGCGCACGCCATCCTCGCGCAGCAGGCGGTCGATGACTGGGAAACGGCTCTCGTGCTCGAGATTAGAGATTACCAGCGGCTGCTGGTTCTCCCAAACAAGCTGGCGGATGTCTTCCACCATGGGGATTTCAAACCCTGGCTGAAAGCGCGTGGGGAAGGAGCCTTCGAGAACGTGCAGGCGCACTATGGGGCGCGCCGGGTCGGGAAGCGTGAGGGCGATGAAATCAAAAGTGACCAGACGGCGCAGCAGCTCGGCGAGTGAGCGGAAGAGCTCCGGGAGGTCGCGGTGCGCGGCGATGGATTCGGAAACCCGGAGCAGCGCGCGGTAACGCTCGACGGCCGCCAGGTTTGCGGGTTCGAGGGAGTCAGGACCAGCCATCCTGTTGAGCTTAGCACCCCTGCGTATTGCGGCTCAAGGTGTGTGCCTCGGCACGCTCGGCGGGGTGTGTGCTTGGAGACTGCACACGTCTGAGCCAAGCCGGTGTGTAGGTTTTGACTCAACGATCGTATCTGGGGTGGGCCCTGCGCATGGGTTATTCCCAGGCCTACCTCACCACCGAACTCTCCAACTTCCGAGCGTTGCCTCTCTTCCGCAAACTAGGCCTCCAAACTACCAGCAGTTACGGTGAAGAAGTTGAGATGAAACTCGACCTGTCGACGTTCGCGTGCGATCATTCCCAAGCGGCCTGAAACTTCCTCCTGCGGGAACGCCCGGATTGGATGACCGAGAACTGTCCGCACACAAATTGCGCTACTCCGAAGCACGCGGGATTGACGAAACGGGGAAGGCATCTCAAGAGAATCTGCGGCGAGAAGTAACTTGCACTCCTCGCCTGGATTACAATCCACCCAGGGTGGATAGTCGCATGTGGAGCTTGCTTCAAGCCACCAAGAGGTTCTGGGCCCGTGGGGGCGACGTGGCCGGGGCCTGCGTGCTCGCGGCCTTCGCGATCTATTTCCTGAGCGGCCGCTTCACAACGGTGCGGTTCGACCGGGAACGCATTGACGTCGAGGTGGAAGAAGGGTTGATTCACGTCCACGGGCTTTATCATTACCGGAACACTTCTCGCCTGCCGGCCGTCCTGACTTTGGGCATTCCCTTTCCCGTGGACCGCGATCATCCTGCCCCCGACGCTTGGGCTCTTGCCGAAGTGCACGAGGACGGGCGCTTGGTGAGGGGACTCACACCGCGCGGGCAGCGTGAAGAGCCGCGCGTGCGCGTGTTTTTCCGGCCGGGCGAGGCCAAGTGGATACAGCTTGACTACTGGCAACCAGCCCACCGGCCCGAGGGTGTTTACCTCCTGACGACCACCCGCGCTTGGCGGCGTCCGATTACGCAGGCTTCTTTCCGGTTGCTGCTGCCTCCAGGCTTTCAATTGAAGACGTCGAATTACCCGGTGAGGGAACTCCCGGGTTCGCATCGGTCCACTTCCTTCACATTTTCGATGACTGAGTTCTTTCCTGACCAGGACTGGAGATTCTCCTGGCGGGAGCTGCGATCGGTTTCCGCCCGCCGCACAGGAGGTGTTCCGTGAAGTCGCGCCGCCAGGTTTTTCTCTTGCTGCTCTGGTGCCTGATCGCCAGCGCACTCCCTGCTTATGCCAACAACCCGCCGCAGCCCGATGGCGTGCTCACGCTGGTTTTGATCTTTCCGGTCGTGATCCTGGGATTTCGTTTGGGCGGGGCCAAGCTCAGCGAGAAGCAACAGAAGCGGCGCGTGCTGAAGGGCCTCCTGCTAGCTCTTTGCACGCTTCTGACTGTCGGCGGAACAGGTCTCGCACTGATTCCGCTCCTGGTCCTTCTCGGTTATGGCGTGGCGCGTGGCATCCAGGTGATGGCGCGCGGACAAGGCACGAGGCGCATGGTCCTGGGCGCCGTCGTCATCCTCTTCACCCTTTTCGCCGTGGCCAACTATGTGGTGTCTTTGAACTATCCACCCGAAGGTCCCTCGGTTGAACACGCTGCTTATGTGAACCTGCGAGTGATCAACGATGCTGAGCAGAGGTTTCAGAGCGATGCCGTGATCGACGTTAACAAGAACGGCTTGGGGGAATATGGCAGCCTGGAAGATCTCCACAAGGTGGGCTTGCTGGATGAGGCGTTCTGGGCGCGACTCCAGCGGCCCATCTATCGTTACGCGGTGGTACTGAGCGGCGATCCCGCTGGGGATGAGAAACAGTATTTTGTTTACGCCACCCCGGTGCACTACGGTCATCCTTCGCGAGGCCTTTCTCTTTTGCGGGTCGTGCGGCCGTACGTGCCCTATGCGCGCCGGACCTTCGCGTGCGATCAGACGGGTGTGGTCCGGGCTGCGGACCTGGGCGGCTCGCGCGTGGTGACTCGCCAAGAGGCGGCCAAGTGGCCCGAGTTTTAGTCTCTCCAGGCCGCGCGTGCACCAGACCCGCGGGCTCCACGTAGTGGCGGATCGCTCGTCTTCACTAGGGGTTAACCAATCAAAAAATAGCGGAACATCCGCAGCTGGGGCGGTGTCGAATAGGGTGGAAGGAGAAAGCAAGCAGTCGTTGGAGCGCTCCACGGCTGTCACCTGAAACGCCAGAGGAAGGCATCCCTCGAGGAGGTGCAGCCATGTTCGAGGACGCGCTACTGGAATCTTCTCCCGGACGGTCGTCCGTACTCCGCCGGATTCACTACCTGCTCTCGGCCCTCGTCGGCACACTGGTCTTCGTCCAGGGCTTGTACCTGCTGCCCCTCGTGCTGGCGCCGGCAGGAGCGCGCGCGCTGCTCATCGCCGCAGGGATCGTGGGGATGGTCGCGGCCGCCTACGCCCTGATGCTCTGCTACGTCTGTGCCGACACGAAGCAGCAACGCCTGTGCACGTGGCCGTGGTTCGTGGCGACACTGGTTCTGAACCTCGCGGGTTTCCTGGTTTACCTCGTCTACTCGGCAACGAGAACCGGCGACTGGAAGCGTGCGGCCATTCCACTGGCGTACGTTGCCGAGGCGCTGCTGGTCGGCGTCCTGGTACTCGTGCCGCTTATCTACACGCAGGCCCTGCCGGTGCAAATGCTCGTGGAGGTGATTCACGTTCCGCCTCCACCGGGTCCCCCTCCCGCGCCGGGACCAGCACCGCGCGTCAGAGCAACGCCCCCTCACACGGTAGACTGGCTGCACGCGCGAATCGTCATACCCGATCGAGTCGTGCAGATCGTGGAGAACCCTGAGCCTCCGCCAACGGGCCACGGAACAGGACCGTGGGTGATCGGCACCATTCCCACCGGAGCGCAGGCAACTCCGGGAATCCTCAACGGCGTGCCTTGGGGCACGGAGCCGCCACCTCCGCCTGAACCGCGTGTTACCGCCAAGCCGCGAATGATTCGCGTGGGTGGCGAGGTCATCGCCGCCAGGGGCCTGCATCAACCGAAACCGGTTTATCCGCCGATGGCCATCATGGCGCACGTGCAGGGAACTGTCGTGCTGCAAGCGATCATCGGCAGAGATGGAACGGTCCAGGACCTGAAGGTCCTGAGCGGACCGGCGTTACTGATCCGCGCGGCGATGGAAGCCGTCAAAACCTGGCGGTATCAACCCACGCTTCTAAACGGCGAACCGGTGGCTGTGCTGACGGAGGTCAGCGTAAACTTTACGTTGGCGGAGTAGGGGTGTGCGCTGACGCCACATTCGTCCATGTCGCCCTGGCTGGCGGGCGCCTACGCAGGGGGCGCCGGGGACACGCTAAAGGCCGGCCTTCGTTGCCGGTGAGTCTACGGCTGCGTATATCGGTGCAGAGGGATGATGGGATTTCTCGAACGCCGCGATGCGATCGGCACGGCGCAGCGTGAGTCCGATGTCGTCCCAGCCTTTCAGCAGGCACTCGCGGCGGAAGGGATCGACGCGGAATTCGAGGCGAAGACCTGAGTCGTCCGTGATCGTCTGCGTTTCAAGGTCAACGGACAGCCGATAGCCTTCGGTCGCGGAGACGCGGCGGAAGATTTCATCCACATGGGCGTCGGGCAGGGTTACAGGCAGGATGCCATTCTTGAAGCAGTTATTATAGAAAATGTCAGCATAGCTGGGCGCCAGGATGGCGCGAAAGCCGTAGTCGAAAATGGCCCAGGGCGCGTGCTCGCGGCTGGAGCCACAGCCGAAGTTGGCGCGCGCGACCAGCACCGAGGCGCCTCGGTAGCGCGGCGCGTTGAGCACGAAGTCGGGGTTGGGCGTCTTGCCGTCGTCAAGGTAGCGCCAGTCGTAGAAAAGCACGCGGCCGTAACCCTCGCGGGTGATCCACTTGAGAAATTGCTTGGGCACCATCTGGTCGGTGTCCACGTTCACGCGATCGAGCGGCGCAAGCAAGCCGGTGTGTTTTGTGAAAGGGTGCATTGGGTTTTGTCCGTTGTCAGTTGTCCGTCGTCCGTCGTTGTGGGTTGCATCGCGCAAGGGGCCACTGACTACGGACAACGGACGGATTTATTCCGCTTGCCCCAGGTTCCATTCGCGGATGTCCACGAAGTGGCCTTCGAGGGCTGCGGCGGCGGCCATCATGGGGCTGACCAAGTGCGTGCGGCCGCCTTTACCCTGGCGGCCTTCGAAGTTGCGATTGGTAGTTGAGGCGCAGCGCTCGCCGCTGGCAAGCACATCGGCATTCATCCCGATGCACATGCTGCAGCCGGCGTCGCGCCATTCGAAACCGGCGTCACGGAAAACCTTGTCCAGTCCTTCCTTTTCCGCCAGCGCCTTGATGCGCATGGAGCCGGGAACCACCAGGGCTCCCTTGAGATTCTTGGCGACGTGTTTGCCTGCCACCACGCGCGCCGCCAGGCGCAGGTCCTCCAGGCGCCCGTTGGTGCACGAACCGATGAAGACCCGATCGAGCGGAACATCCGTGAGGCGCGTGCCGGGTTTGAGCGCCATGTACTCGAGCGCGCGCGTTGCGGCCTCGCGGTCGACGGGATCGGCGAACGAGCTTGGGTCCGGCACGCTTCCCGTGACGTCCGCGACCATGCCGGGGTTGGTGCCCCAGGTGACCTGCGGCGCAATCTGGGCGGCGTCGAGTTCCAGGACTCGATCATATTTGGCGCCCGGGTCGCTGGCCAGGGATTTCCAGTGCTCCACCGCGGCCCCGAAATCTTTGCCGCGCGGAACGAAGGGACGGCCTTCGAGATAAGCGAAGGTGGTCTTATCGGGAGCGACCATGCCCGCGCGCGCGCCGCCTTCGATCGACATGTTGCAGACCGTCATGCGGCCATCCATGGAGAGGGCACGAATGGCGTCGCCGGCGTACTCGATCACGTGGCCGGTGCCGCCGGCGATCCCGATCTTCCCGATGATGGTGAGGATAATGTCCTTCGCGGTCACGCCCGGCGCGTGCTGGCCGTCGACACGCGCCAGCATGGTCTTCGACTTGAATTGCGAGAGGCACTGCGTGGCAAGCACGTGCTCGACCTCACTCGTACCGATGCCAAAAGCGAGCGCGCCGAAGGCTCCGTGCGTCGAGGTGTGGCTGTCGCCGCAGACGATCGTCAGGCCGGGCTGGGTGATGCCGAGTTCCGGGTTGACGACGTGCACGATGCCCTGATTGGGACTCTGCATGTTGAAGAGTAGAATTCCATGCTCGCGGCAGTTGCGCTCCAGCGCATCAATCTGCGTAGCGGCGACCGAGTCGGCGACGGGCAGGTGGCGGTTCTTGGTCGGTACGGAGTGGTCCATGACGGCAAAGGTCAGGTCCGGCCGGCGCACTTTGCGCCCGGCGGCCTTGAGGCCGGAAAAAGCTTGTGCCGACGTGCCTTCGTGGACGAGGTGCCGGTCGATGTAGATGAGAGCGGGCTGGCCAGGCTCCTCGGCGACGAGGTGGGCCTCCCAGATCTTTTCGTACATAGTTCGAGCAGGCATAGGGTTTTACCAGCGGGCAGAAATTTCGATGATGCCCCAGGATTTCGATTATACGCCAGCGAGCTTGAGGTATCAAATCTCCGGACGCTGATTTCCGAGGGGCGTGGCAGCAAGCCATTCTGCTGACGCGCTCGGCGCAAGGCGTGCACGGCAGGACACAATCGCGTTAAACTAGCCCTCGTGAAGAAGCGGAGATCGGACAGCCAGGATGGCGGGCGGCGATCTCGAAGAGCCTTTTTGCAGAAGGCATTGGGGCTTGGCTTGACCCTCGCGGCAGGGCCGGCTCCGGCAGCGAACACGTTGAGCGCGGCGGTGAAGAAACGCACCATGATTCAGTGGCGGACGCACGAGGTTGCGAAGATTCCGGATGGCTACCAGGTGGCAGTGGCAGATGTAAACGGCGACGGGCGCCCGGACATCCTGGCGCTCAGTTCAGTCGAGAGCATCGTGGAGTGGTACGAGAATCCCACCTGGAAGACCTGGCCCATCACCACGAAGACGCGGAAGAACATCAGCCTGGCGCCGTTGTTTCACCTGGGATATCCGGCGCGCGGCCTGGCGCTGGCGAGCGATTTCGCCCTTGACGACAGCATGCACGGCGGCAGCCTGTGGTGGGCCGAGCCCGCACGAGACTGGGACGCGGGGTGGTCGTTGCGCCTGCTGGGACAGATTCCCACCTCGCACCGGCTGCGCTGGGCGGACCTGAATGGCGACGGCCGGCTGGAACTGGTGGACGCGCCGCTCGTGGGCCCCGGCGCGGTGGCCCCGGAATACCAGGAGGCTGCGCCGCTGACCTGGTTCGAGATGCCGGAGGTGTTTCTGCGCGGACACGTCTCGGCGGGAGAGCGGGCGCCGGCCGAATGGACTCCGCACTTGATCGACGCTTCCCTGACGGTCGTGCATGGCCTCAACGTACTGGACTGGGATGGTGACGGGCGCGACGAAATCCTGACGGCGAGTTTTGAGGGTGTGCATTTGTTCCACGCCGCGGAACGCGGCCTGGAAAGCACCTGGACCAGAACGCAACTTGCCGCTGGCGACCAGCCTGCCTCCGCAGGCAGGCAGCCAAGGCCGCGTCGAGGCGCGAGCGAAATCGGGGTGGGGAAGGTGGGCGGAAAGCGGTTCCTGGCCACCATTGAGCCCTGGCACGGCGAGCAGGTGGTGGTTTATTGCGAAGGGAAGCCGGGAGAGTTGTGGACCCGACACGTGATCGACACGAGCTTCCGGGATGGCCACGCCCTCGCCTGCGCGGACCTGGACGGCGACGGTAACGATGAGATTGTGGCAGGCTTCCGCGGGCCGGGAACCAGCCTTTATGTTTATTACGCCGCGGATGCCTCGGGGATGAATTGGGAAAGACAACTACTGGATGCCGAGATGGCCGCTTCCGGCGTGGTCATTGCGGATCTAAATGACGACGACCGCAAAGACCTCGTGGCCGTCGGGGCCTCGACCGGGAACGTCAGGTGGTACGAGAATCGGGCGTGAGCGAGTTGGCACTTTCAAGTTGGCTCGACGCGATGGAGAAGGGGAAAGGGGCATCGAGCTGGTTAGGCGCACGAGCGGCAGAAAAGCCGGGCGGCCCGAAGGGGAATGGAGACAAGGAAAGCAAATCCGCGGGCCAGCCGGCTGCTCGGCAGCGAGACTTCCGGGCTCGTCGAGAGCATTGCCGCAAGCAGACCGGCAAGAATGACCAAGAATTGAATCAGGAAGAACATCGGGATAATCTGGTTCAGGATCCTCATTTCAACCTCCCGCCGTTTTGCCCTAGCCCCTGCAACTTTCCAGCTCGTTACTGCTTGGCTCGGCGTTCACTGGTCTTATCGACGGAAGGTCTGGCTTACGTGAGAGTTTTTTAATGTTGCGGGTGGGACAATATGTAGTTGTGGGATGGTGATGCCATTGGGTGCGGCGGAAGGTTCTTGTCGGCGGTGGGCGGTGACTTCCCGTTCCAGGTTGGAGCTTGGACGGTTCGACCGGCTCCGCGCCCGAAAACCCTGGGAGAGCCTGTCTGCCCACGGTGCTTGCTAGAAACGATAGACTGGTAAGAACAGCTTTGAGCGAGCGAAGCGCGCGAGACGCACGACAACCCTGACAGCCCGACCGGGCAAGCTGATCAGAAAAGCCATGGCCCGGAGGAGGGCCTCGCGGCCGGCTTCGCGGCCCAGGAGGGGGGCTTCTGGCCGGGCCACCAGCAGAGCCACGACCATAATCGTCAATACCACCAGAAACTGGATCAGGAAGAACATGAGGGCGATTCGAATGATGAAGTTCACGCTGCCTCCCTGCCGGCTGGCGCGCGCTTCCAACCAGCTTGCTCGTCGCGTCGCAGCGCGGCGTTCACCCATCTAATCGGCGGGGGGGCGGGGCTTCATGAAGGCTTCTTAATGTCGGGGGCGAGGATAAAGGGTGGGGCGAGATGGCGCGGCGGGTTGACCCGCGGAGTGTGCGCTAGGGGTTGGCTGACGCCGAGCGTAGCTCGCCGACTTGAGCAGACATGCGTCTTCTCCGCATGTTTGCGATTCCTCGGGGGACGGCTCCCCACGCTTCGTCAATTCTCTGGTCCCCGCTGGAAACGAGGCGACTCGACTCGTCATCTGGCTCGCCGATCGCAGACACTAGAATCGGGGTCTGTCCCGCCCGCGCACCGGACATTACTGAAACCTGCAACTGCGCCGGAGCGTTCCAAAACGTGGCAGCGAGGTGTACACTCACTGCGAACCAAGGGACCAGCAAGGAAAGCGTGGTTCAGGAGTGTTCGAGAGATTCCCGCCCGCTGACCCACATTAGGGGAGGTATACGATGAGACTGAGGGCAATCCTAATGCTTCTTCTTGCGGCCAGCAGCGTTCTGGCCCAGGCGCCTCCCTCACAGAAGCCGCTGACCAAGGAAAACATTCTTCAGTTCCTGCAGAACGACGTCCCCAGCGAGCGCCTTGCCGATTTGGTGGACCGCTACGGAATCGATTTTGAGCCCACCGACGACTTTCTCAAGACTTTGCGTAAGGCGGGAGCCACGGATGTCCTGCTCAACGCTCTGGGCACGGCCAGAAGAGTGGGCACGGGAGCCAAGCCGGGCGGCTCGCCGGGACAAGCCGCGCAGGTCAAGGAACACTTGAACCGTGCGGCAGAACTGGTGACCAACGGGGACCATGAAGGCGTGATTTCCGAAGGCCGCCAGGCGCTTCAGATCGACCCGAAGAGCTCCGATGCCCACTGCACGCTGGCCGTAGGATTCCTGCTGAAGGATGACTACGAGAGCGCTCTGCGCGAATGCCACGAGGCGTCGCGCTTGGACCCCCAGAACGGCATCGCGCCGGCCAATTGTGCCTGGGCACTCTATAAGAGAGGCAAGCCTGAGGAAGCCGCAGCCGAATTGCGCCTAGCCTTGCAGCTCGCCCCCGCGAGCCCGCACGTGCATTTCGTTGCCGCCGTGGGGTCCTTGCTGCAGGGGAACTCGGACGGCGCCATCACCGAGTGTCACAAGGCGCTGGAGCTCGATAGCAACAACTTCGGGGCGCACGATATCCTGGCGACGGCGCTCAACACCAAAGGAAAATTTGACGAGGGCGCCGCAGAAGCGCGCGAAGCGTTGCGCCTTGCCCCCAGGAGTTCCGAAGCTCATGCCCTCCTGGGTTGGGCACTGATGGCGAAAGGGAACCTGGACGAGGCGGTCAGCGAGGAACGCGAGGCCATCCGGCTCGATCCCCATAACGCGTCGGCGCACGAGCGCTTGGCGGCAACACTAAACTTGAAGGGCAAACCTGACGAGGGTCTGGTTGAGGCACGCGAGGCCACCCGGCTCGACCCGAACAGTGGATGGGCGCGTCAACGCTTGGCCTGGGCTCTCAACCTGCAGGGGAAGCCGGATGAGGCGCTCGCGGAAGCTCGTGAGGCGGTGCGGCTTGACCCCGGCAACGCCGACAACCACGGGCATGTGGCGTGGGCACTCAACGGAAAGGGCGACTACGATGGCGCCCTGGCGGAATGTCGGGAGGCGTTGCGCTTGAACCCCAATCTGGCCTGGGTCCACAACCTCGCTGCCTGGGCGCTCGACTCAAAGGCCAAGCCCGATGAGGCCATCGTGGAATCGCGCGAGGCCATCCGCCTCGAGCCCAAAAACGCAGATCTCCACATTCCCTTGGCGCAGGCGCTCATTCGAAAAGGTGATTACGAGGGCGGCCTGGCGGAGTGTCGCGAGGCGCTGCGATTGAGTCCCAACAACCTCATGGCTCACATTCACGCAGCTTGGGCACTGCTCGGGGAAAACAAGTCCGATGAAGGCTTGGCGGAGGCGCGCGAGACCATTCGCCTCGACCCCAAAAACCCTGGGGGGCACTATCATGCGGCCTGGGCGTACATCCAAAAACGTCAACCCGATCAGGCCATTGTCGAGGCGCGCGAGGCCGTCCAACTCGACCCGAATACCGCCTATTATCACAACATGCTCGGCTGGGCCCTCGAATCGAAGGGCGACCTGCAGGGAGCGTTGCAGGAATATCGCGCGGCTTATCTGCTCTTGCCCAATGACGCAGCCCTGAAAGGCAATTACGAACGGCTGCTCAATCAAGTAAAGAAATAATCCCCGAATCCGAAGTCGGCACCATCTTTCGACTTAACCTTATTGTCCGCAGTGACTTGCATGGAGGATATTCAATTTCGGTGGTTACCAGAGCCTCGAAGGGCGAGGGGCCTTCACGCCACAGGCCTGAGTGCTTGGCCAGGGCGGCATGATGACCGACGGCGTCAAAGGGTGCGGGGGCCCGGGTAGGGGAGACGCTCCTGGGCAAAACGCCGAATGAGAAATGGCAAATCGCGAGGTGCTCCGCCCCAGGGCCGGTGGGTCTGTCCTGGCAGAAGGGAAGATGCCTACAGGCTGTAGGGTCCTGGTCGGCCAGAGGGCATTCCCGCGGTTGAACTGGAGGGATGGCCGGGAACCCTGGCGCCTCTCGCGATTCTTTGCCTGAGAGTCGATTTGTGTATCCCCGAGACTTGCAGGAAGTGGTATGATACGCGCGTCAGCAACCACGATTGGCGAGCATCCTAGCCGAGATTTGCCCGGCACAGGCTAGGCCAGACTCGCCAAAGCCCAGTCGAAAATGAGCCTGGGCAAGCGGGAGAGGGTAAGGGGAGGAAGTATCCGTTTGCCCGGGGTAGGCTTGTCGTCCGACCCTATGGGTCCAGCCCGGGGACGCCGAATGCGGCGTTGCCGAAGACCAGGACCCTTGGCAGCGCCCCAAGGGAGAAGCAGAGACCACTGGTTAGATATCCTAAGATCATTATTATCAAGGAGTTATCCCATCGAGCATGTCCCCTTTCGTACCGGAAGGTCAGAGGCGAAAAAGGGTTCACCCGGGGGAGGGCGGCTTCCACGGGGTCGCGGGACCTGTTGCGGCAAGCGTGGGCACGGCCGGGCGGTCTGGGCGCGGACGGGGACGTGGCTAAGGTCGAGCCTGGGTTAGGCCTCGCAATCCGACCGAGGTATCCTCGGCTGGAATCTGCGAGGGTCAAGCACATTTGGGAAAGTGAGGTGGCTCAAAATGGAAGCGATTAGCCCAGCGAAAGTTATTCGCAGGGTCCGGAAGAGACTCGAGGTGAGCCAGGAAGGCTTGGCGCGATTGTTGAATGCGACCAAGGGAGCGGTCCAGCATTGGGAGCGGGGCCGTAATAATCCCGACTTGGCACGGCTGAACGCCCTACGCCAGCTATGCCCGCCAGGAGCCGAGCGGAAGGAATTGGATTCACTCATCAAGCAAACGCAGGCCCGGCTCGCGCCTCTGCCCATCCTCAAACCCGGAGAGCCTACGAAGACGGGGCAACCCGGGGCGGCTGGCACGGCGGTGGTCCCGGGTGGAACTTTCATTTATCTTCGCCGCGAGAATCACAAGCTGCAACGCCAAGTTGCGCGCCTGGAAGGATTGGTGCAGCGTCGCACCGAGCAACTGCGCATTCTCGAGGACCTGGCGACGGAGCTGCAACGCGAGATCGCTAAGCTCAAGGCAGGCCAGGAAGTCGCGGCGGTTCCCTCGCCGATTACCGTCACGGCGTCCAAAGAGTAGGCTCCGCGCGTGAGGGATCCTGTCCGTGGCCCGAGGCTAGAGACTGGTCAAATCGAAAGGTGCAGCACTGCCAGCGAGGCAGGGGCGCTGAGGTACTCGCGTCAGTGGCCACCGCGGGTTTAAGTCCCTATGGTCGGGCTGGCGGCTGCGCACACCCTTTCCCTGGCATGAGAGTGTGGCTTGCTCATCCACACGGTCACGCTTCCGGGAGGGAGGGTGAACCGGGGCGATACCTTTTACCTGAACGAGCTTTCGTGGCTTGCATGAGGGGCGGTTCCGTAACGGTAGGGCCGGCGCGATCAAGCCCTGGCCTGGGAGGCTGGTCGTGGGCTGCCGGGTGTGTGGGGTCGGGGAACCCAGGGTATTGCTCGCCCTGAATTACTGGGGGGTACTTGTGTTTTCACGAACCTAGGATTTGCGAAGCTGCGCCACTCGGACTGAAAGCATGATCGGCGTGGCATTCACCTCCTTTTCATGCACCAGCAACTCAAGAAATGCGATCGCCTGACTCAACAGCTGAAGGGCATTGCGGCGTGCTCGCAGTTCCAACAACAATCCGAAGGCGTGCCTCGTCATCTTTTGCGTAGAGCTGATTGCTGTCTTCATAACTAGCGTTTCCCCCTTCCCCGGCATGAAGGGCGACCCGGCCGGGGTGGGAGGGGGAGCCATTCAGGTCCCCCAAGCCTGAATCTGGCGCACTGTTGTTCCTCCCCGCTCCGGCACTCCCGGCCCTGGCCTGGGGCTTTTAGGCCCAACAACCATAGACCGCCTAACCGCCTTAGAATATTGAACTTTAAGAGCTGCCCTGCATTTTCGCAATAGTACACGCGTACTAGTCAGCAGGTACCTGCCGAGCCCCCAGGCAGACGGCTCCGCTTTTAGACCGCTACGAGAAAGCCTGGGGGGTCTTTCGCGAACCGGCGGAAGGAAAACTGGGGGATCGCAAGAGTGCGGTGGGAGTCCCTTTTCGAACGTAGCGCCCACCGGAACTTGTCCCGATGCACTCGGGAGGTCGCCACATGCCGGGCTTGACTCGCAAGTTAAGTGGCAGTCTAATTGAGCCATCGGTATCGGCAGCCTCAATACCTCCGGGAGGCATGGCGTCATGAATAATTTCCGCTCCTGACTCAGGACGGGACTGACGCCGCACCAGATGGTACAGGGCCAGGGGGTGGTAAACCCGCGAGTCGACGATTGCCGCTGGGGCTATTCCCTGGCCAGCCGCCCCTCCCAACGGACTGTGGAATAAAGAGCGTGTTAGCTTGACCGGGGTTGAGACAAATGGATGAAGAAGCCGTTTATGGCCAGATCGGCCGTTTCCTTCTGAGCTTTCAATCGCTCGAAAGCACGCTGACCGATATGAGCCATCTTATGCTTGACCCTGAACGAGATGTGAGGATTCGGTGGGTCCTGGAGCAGCTTCCGACTCGGAGACTCCTCGATGTGACCGGTGCCTTGATCGTTCAGGCGCTCGGGGACTGGAAGATCCCTGACACGCACGAGTTTTTGGATCGGGTAAAGAAAACCTGGAAAGGTTGCGACGCCGTCATTCAAAGACGAAATGCCTTGGTTCACTCCGACTACGACTACCTTGGTCCGTGCAGTTCGGATGACCTGGTGGCCATCGTTCGCACGAAGTTGTGCGTTACGCGAAAGACCACGGAGGTGGACGGCGAATCGCTCACTGCTGGAGGTCTGGAGGAGGATCTTCATGACCTGGCGGAGTGCTTAATGCAGCTTGGTTTCATAAGGACGCAGCTTATACACTGGTTGCCGCCTCGGCTCCCGGGTACCGGGCGTGCCAGCTAAGGAGGCGCTGCAGGCGATGGGGGAGAGCGCGCCGTGCGCGAGCGCCTTAATCGCTCGCCTAACTGCATGACCAGAAAGACGACCTACATAGCGTTTTCAATTGTTTTCGTAGCCTCGCTGGCAATGGCAATACTGCTGCCAGGCGGAGACTTCGTTCGCGCGTTGTCGGGTCTCCCGGCGGTTGGAGCGCTGCTTGGTGCCCTGTTTCAAATCTTCCGCGACAGAATTGCTCATGAAAGATCTCTGCTGGTGCTCGAAGCCCAGAATACCTTTTCAATCGGGGCTACGTCACACATGGCAAATGTCGCATTCGACAAGCATGTCGTGTTTTGTGAGGAGTACGTTGCAGAGATGTTCAAAACTCTATCGACCATGTTCCGCGAGGGGCCTACGAAGGAGGCAGTTCGCCACTCAGATGCGCTATACGAGATTCGGAGGAAATGGGCTGTGTGGCTAACCCCGAGAGTCGAGACTGAGTTGAAACGGTTCGAAGCAGCCGTGCGCGAGATGGGTGCTCATGCGGAATTGGTGAACCACTGTCCTGGTGAGCAGGTAAGCATAGAGAAAATGTTTTCTCTGTTCGCGCAAATAGTTGGCTTCGAGAATTGGAAGGGAGTTCCCCTGACGGCTGATCTTGCCGTCACAACAGTGATCGGGAAGCTGCGCAAGGTCCTCGGAATCGAAGAACTGACTGCTCTGAGGACCGTACTGGCATCGCGCGCATTGGACCATCTCAAGGAGGCCGCCCAGCCGGTCGCTGGAGCCGACGGTCAACAGCAGGCTGCGCCTGAGCACCCAGGTCGTTAGCCGCTGCTCCTCGCAGGAGGAACAATGGCATTCTCAAAGTCGTTTGAACGTGAATTGAACAACCTGTTTCGCCAACGTACCGACTGGTTGCGGCGAAGGCTGGGTACCAGCAGACCGGGTAAGCCTCCCGAGTTTGGTCGAAAGAAGGTCGATACTGGGATTCTCAAGCTTCAGGCAATCGCCTCAGATGCATTGGCACACAAACTGGCCAAATCAGAATTCAACGCGCACGTTGCTTCCCGAAAGAACTACCATGTCAAGGGTCGAGGCCCCGATGACAAGAAAGCAAAGTTCGAGGAATGGTTCGATGCCCGTTTCGGCAAAACGAAAGGATTGATTTATGCATTTTGGGGTGATCGCAGGAAGTGCATCTATGTCGGGCGTACCGGATCACACGGTAGCCGACCCTCCTCGCATATGGAAAAGTTCTGGTTCTCAGGTGTCAAACGAGTCACGATCTTTGCCGTAAGGGGGAAAAGTCACATTCCAAAATTAGAATGTCTAGCCATCCATTATTTTCAGCCGACGCGCAATAAGAACAAGGCTGCTACGAAAAAGTGGACCAAGGCTTGCCCGCTCTGCAAGACACATAAATACATCGAGAATGAGCTACGCGATATTTTTCGATTCAGATAAGCAGTGGGTAACCTCGAACAACGGCAGCTAGCGTGGCCCCGTGGCTGCAGGTTTGCTAGAGGGCCACAAGACCGAGCATGATTCCAGAACATGAGATTCTTGGACTTACCCAGTCCCTCGGGGTGCCGTTGACGCACATCGAGAAGGACTACGTCATGGGCTGGCTGCTATGGGGAATTTCTGGTGATCCTTTTCTCCGAAGCAATTTAATCCTTAAGGGAGGCAGCGCCCTAAGGAAACTGTACTTTCCCGATACGCGGTTTTCCGACGACCTCGACTTCACCGCCCGTCACCAGGTCGCTGCGGAGGGATTCCGTGACCGTCTGGGCCACCTCCAAACCCGTATCACCGAGACCGCCGGCATACCTTTTCAGCCTGATTTGACCAGAGTGCATGAAAAGCCGACGCCCGACCCTGAGGCACACGCGCTGGACGGCCGGGTCTACTTTCGTGGTTTCGCGGGTGATTCTTCGCTCACCTTTCGCATTAAGTTTGACGTGTCGCCCTATGAGCAAATCGTGTTGCCTGTACAGGAACACCCTGTCATTCATGGTTTCTCGGACGTGCGCGCATGTGCTGCGAATATCTACGGCTATTCGCTCGAGTAAATTCTTGCTGAGAAGCTGCGTAGTTGGATTCAGAGAACGCGCGCGCGAGATCTTTTCGACGTCGGGAAGATCATTCTCTCTGGCCGTCTTCCGGTCAGCAAGCGGACTGTCCTGTCGACGTTCTTTCAGAAGACGATTTTCAAGAACATTCCCAATGTGGGCCGAGACGAATTGATCTCCCCGGACAAATTCGACGCAGTCAGCAGGAACTGGCTTGAAACGATCGTGTGTCCCGTCAACGCGGTCATCATCGCGGCGAATGCCGTTGCTGCATTCGTGCAGTTCGTGAACGCGCTCTTTCAACGGGACGTGCTGGTACAGATGGGCCGGCTGCCGGTAGCGGGGGCTGGGTTTGGCCGGCGTATCTCCTCTGCGGTTCGTGAGGCGATTATCACTGCTGGTCGTGCCCTCCAGTTGCTCCGCATGCGGTATCACAACGTGGACAGGGTTATCGAACCGTACTCGTTTCGCTATAAGGTACGAATGAGCGATGGCCGAGGATTTGAGTATTTCTTCGGATATGACAGGACTCGCGATCAGACGATCAAGAGCTTCTTTGTCCACGAGATCCAAAGCGTTAGTATTCTGCCGGAGACATTCTCACCGCGCTTTCTGGTCGAGTTCTGACTGGCAGCGGTCCAAGGGTTGCTGTGCCCAGAGGCCGAGGGCGAGCCTCCGTCGGCTAAACGTCTGCGCATCAGCGGTGAGATACATTAACCTGAGGGAGCGGGCAGCATGGAAGAGGAGATCCGATTTCTCTACGGCGGAATATCAGGAGTGGAACTGGCGGCCGAAAGCTTTGAACTCGGTGAGGGTGTGGTACTCCGACGCACGTACGCGCACCTGATGTCGCCATGCATAATGGCTTTTGCCCGTCCGGGTCCACACAGGTATCATCCGGGTCCGTGGAAGGCGGCAAAAGGTGGCTTTGGCTACGACATTGAAGTCGAAGTACGGTCCCCCCCAAGAACCTGTCTTGGCGATAGCTTTGATGCACGGAAGACTATATGGTGGATCGCTGCGCTATTGCGGCTTGCAAAAGCGCCTTTTCTGTCTGTTCCTGTGCTCTCGGATCATCCATTCCAATCGGTGCCCGGCATCGAGGAAGAGTGCACGCTCCAGCCCTTCGAGACAGAACAGAGATTATTTCAAGTTGCCGAACCATCGAATCGAGTCATAGAAGAAACCACGCTTTCCTGGGTAAAGGAAAAGTGGATTCCAGCCGGCAACCTCCTAAGCTCAAATTCCAAGTTTTACACGGCGTTCAGGGCATTTGACTGTGCCACCGTCCGTGGACCCACGTCCCCCTCACTGCTTGCTTTGTGGGGTGGCCTTGAGCAGCTATTTGCCCCTTCTCCGGGAGAGCTGCGATTCCGGGTCGCCTGTTTGCTAGCCTCGTACCTGGAACAGCAAGGAAGCCCCCGGTTTGATCTATATAAACAGATACTTACGCTGTACAACGAACGGTCGGTTGCGGCTCACACTGCGCAGGAAATCGACACCGGCCCGCTCTTGCATACATATGTGCTTATGCGAAACGCCTTGCTTCGAATGATTGACGAGAATAAGGTGCCGACACAGGCTGATCTCGAGGCCCTGCTGTTCGGTTGCGAGGACGCCTGATAGATCTCCCGGGCGGACCGCAACGAGCGGGTAGAGAAGAGTTTGCCATCTCGAACTCTGCGGCCTGCCTGCGCAGTCAGGTTATCGAAGCCGCCAAAGCCGAAGGTAAACCGGTCCCTCCACCCACGTTCAGGCCCGTCATTTATCAAGCATCCAAAGTCCCGGCCTGATTCCTCTCTCCACCGGACCCCCGTGACCGCACGCGCGTGAGCTACCACATTCGGCCGCCACGCCTCGTAGGGGCCGGGGCGAAGCACGATCAGAAAACAAACTTAATCTGGCCCTGCCAGACGCGCGGAGTCACAAAGTGCGTGCCGCTGAAGGTAGACAGAGAGTTGTAGAGAGCTTCCTGGTTGGTCAGGTTGATGACCGTGAATTGCAGATTCACCTTGAAGCGATGGGTGTGAAAGATGTTGTCGATGCCCGTGCCCAGGTCAAAGAGGTGTCGTGGAGCTACGCGGGGGGGGATTGATGTCATCGTTCTCCGTTTCGGGACCGGATTCATTTCCCGTTCATCCCCAACTGCCAGAAGGTAAAGCTGAACTCGTCGGTGAGCTCATCGACGTCCTGGCTCAAAGTCGAGCCACCGTTGTGCCCCACGTTCTTGTCGTAAAGCAGCAGGATGGGACGGCCCGAGGTGGTCGCCCACTGGAGGGCGGCCGTCATCTTGCGGGCCTGGAAGGGCTGCACACGCTGGTCGGCGTCGCCGGAGGTGAGAAACACCGCGGGGTAGCGCGTGCCCGCCTTCACATGTTGGTAGGGCGAGTACGCATGGAGGAACTTGAACTGCTCGGGGTTCGCACCACTGCCGTACTCGTCGGTGGCATAGACGTTGTGGGCGCCGATGTGCCGCCGCAGCATGTCGAGATCCGGCATGCGGCAGAGGACCGCCCTGAACAGGTCCGGGCGCTGGGTAAGTGCCGCCCCCATGAGCAACCCGCCGTTACTGACGCCGTCGATGGCCAGCTTGTCGGGATTCGTGGTGCCGGACTTGATGAGCCACTGCGCTGCCGAAAGAAAATCGTCGAACACGTGCTGCTTGTTACCGAGCATGCCCGCCCGGTGCCAATCCTCGCCGAACTCTCCACCCCCGCGCAGGATGGCCAGGGCGTAGACGCCGCCGCTTTCCAGCCACAGGGCGTAGCGCGCTTCGAAGTCCGGCGTCATGCTGACGTTGAAGCCCCCGTAGCCATGCAGCAAGGTGGGTTGGGAGCCGTCAAGCCGTGTGCCCTTGCGATAGACCACGAAGATGGGTGCCCGCGTGCCGTCCTTCGACGTGTACCAATCTTCTTTCACCTCGTATTGGCTGCCGTCGAACGGCACTTGGGGAGCATGCCAGACGCTTCGCTGGCCCGAGGCCACATTGTAGCGATAGATCGTAGGCGGGATATTGAACGACTGATAAGTGAAGAAAGCCTCGTTGCTGTCCCACAGGCCGTAGAGAACGCTCAGCGAGCCGATTCCGGCGAACTCGATCTTGCCCCGTGCTTGGCCTTCTGAGTCGAAGACCCGGACTTGCGGGACAGCGTTCTCGAGCACGCGCACGAAAAGCTTGCCGCCGACGGCGGAGAAACCCTCCAGGGTGTCCTTTCCCTGCGGGATCAGTTCTCGCCAGTGGGCAAGGTCCGGATGGTCCACGTCGCCCGTTAGGATGCGTCCGCGCGGAGCCTTCCAATCCGTAAGGACAAAGAGCTGACGTCCTCCGATCTCAACCTCAAACCTGGCGTCGAGTCCCTTGACCAGCGTCACCACCGGCCCGTGGCGGTCGACATCCTTGAGGTAGATGTCGTCACGGGTCCAGCCGTGCACAAGGTCGATCACCAGGTAACGCCCGTCGTCCGAAAGGTTCAAACCCACCGTGGACTCAGGCCCGATCCCCTGGCCGAATATCAGCGGGTCCGCCTTGGGGTCAGTGCCCATTTTGTGATGGAAGACGCGAGGTCCTTCGGTCCCGTAGCGCGAGTAGAAGAAGCTGCGGTCATCGTGGGTGAACGAGATGCCCTCGTAGAAGTTCGCGGGCAGGACGTCGGGCAGGTCGCGGCGGTGATCCACGTCGAAGATCCTCACGCTCGAAGCATCCTCACCTCCGTGCTGCACTGAATAGCCCAGCAGTTTGCCGTCGGAGGACACGGATTCGATGCGGACGCTGGTGGAGAGATCGGCGCCTAGGGAGGCAGGATCGACGAGGACTTCCTCGTTGGCCTCCGCCCCCTGGCGCAGGCAGATCGTGTAGAGTTGGCTGCCCTTCTTACGCTGCATGAAGAAGTAGCGCCCGCCCCGTGCCCAAGGAACGCTCACCCGATCGACGTCCAGAAGAGCGCGGATCTTGGCCCGGAGCTTTTCTCGCCCGGAGAGGTGGTCGAGAACCGCGCGGGTATAGGAAACTTGAGCGTCGATCCAGGTTCGCGTCTGGGGACTTTCCTGGTTCTCCAGCCAACGGTACGGGTCGTGGAGCACGGTGCCGAAATAGTTGTCGGCGACGTCGATCCGCTGGGTGGGTGGCGGCTGGGGTTCGGCCACGGCCTGGTCGCGGGCTGGCGCCCGAGAGGGAATGAGTAACAGCAGGAGAAGAGCGGCAGTACCCAGCACAGTCCTCACCATTGCGAAAATAGGGCTTCTGTCCATGGCGCCCGCCCACGCGGGCTCGGACTCCCGGTGCCCTGCACGAGATCCTGTCATCGTGCCCAATGCTGACATCCTCGTTCGTGTCCAATGTTTCATTCTGTCCCGCTCCCCTTGAATGCATTCTTTTCGAAAGGATTGGCTGCCAGCTTCTTAACCGCCAAGTCGGCCTCGACAACGCGGCTTTCCGGCGTCCGCCTGCCGTGCACAATCAAGTCGCGGGCCCGGTGGCAGGTCACGTCGCGGGTGTTGTGGGGATCAGCGTGATCCGCGTCGCTGGTCGCGTGCCGATGGGAGAGCTCATTTCGCAGTTCGCCATCGACGCTGATGCTTTGCCACGGTGCAGGCTGCCCCGACGAGGCCCGGGCTCAAGCCAACTCCCCGATAACTCCACTGTCCGGTTAACCCAACACCTTTTCAATAACATAATGGCCTGGCAGGGTGCAAGTTGTTTATTTTCTGTAAGATATTGGCGTGGCGTGGAGACGATGGGCTTTTTCGCGATTTCGGGGCTCTTAACTCATCCTATCTCTTGCATTTTCATCAACATATTGGCCTAAAGGATAAGCTGTTTATTTTCAAAAACATATTGGCTATACGACAATCTGTGGGTTTATGCCCCTTTATTTTCAATAAGATCTTGGGAGCAACCTTCATTTTTAACATCTCTTTGGGTGCGGGCTCCCTGTTTGATTTTCATCAACAAATTGGTGGTCCGCCGCACCTGTCGCAGGCTCGGCTCTTCCATCCTCATCATCAGCGCCGTGTGTGGGAGCGGCCCCCGAGGTACGCTCTCCCAAAACGATCCTAGCCCTCTCCCAGGGGAGAGGGTCCCCGAGGCACGAGGGGAGGTGAGGGGTTCCCTCGCCCATGCAGCACGCCCCGCCCGCGTGACCGAGCCGCCTTCGCCCCCAGTGCTCACCCTTATAGACTAGTTCCGCACGCCGGGGGTATGTCAATAGGGGTTAATATGATTTTTCCTGCCGGTAGGAAAAATCTTAAAGGACGGTGTCTAATTGTCCGAAATCGTTCTCGCCCGCAAGCAAGTTTAGCGCGGACCATCTGCGCTTGCTTATTCCCCTCCTGGTTCAGGAGGGGCCCAGGGGGTGGTCGAGCAATCGTAGCGCGGACCCCCGCCGTGTGAGGTCCGCAGCATTTCGCGCCCGCCGAGAATGTCCACCGTCCGACAGAGACTATTCGTGCTTGGCCCGCCCCCGGCTAAAGTGCTAGTATTGCTTCCAACGTTATGAGCGGTCACAATCTCATAACTCCCACGCATCGCTCCATTCGCAGGTACTACGAAAGCGTCGCAGCCCTGCGGGGCCAGGGTGTGCTAAACGAGATGAGCGTGCGTTCGCCCTTCGAGTCCCTGCTTCAGGAGACCGCCAGGCTCAAGGACTGGACATTCATTGCCGAGCTCTCCGGGAAGTCCGGCGGCGCTCTCATTCGTCCCGACGGCACTTTGCGCGACCGCAACAGCCTGCCGCGCGGCTATTGGGAAGCCAAAGACACTCAGGACGATCTCGACACGGAAATCAAAAAGAAGATCGCACGCGGCTACCCGCTCTCCAACATTATCTTTGAGGACACCCAAGCCGGCGTCCTGTTTCAGAGCAAGCAGAAGATCAATGGGCCTTATACTCTCGGCAACCCGAAGGAACTGGTAGAGCTGCTCAACCAGTTCTTCTCCTACACCGAGCCGGACATCGAAGGGTTCGAAGAAGCGGTTGACGAATTCAAGGAGCGTGTTCCCGACCTCGCCGGCGGCCTGGTGGAGAAGATCCAGCAAGCCCACAAGGACAATCCCCGATTCCAGTCCGCCTTCGAAAAGTTCTTTGATTTGTGCCGCAGCGCGCTGAATCCGAACATCCGCGTCGAGGCCGTGAATGAGATGCTGGTCCAGCACCTGCTCACCGAGCGCCTCTTCCGGACCGTCTTCAATAACCCGGAGTTCGTGAAGCGCAACGTCATTGCGGCGGAAGTGGAGCGCGTGATCGACGCCCTGGTGAGCCACAGCTTTGACCGCACCGAGTACCTGAAGAGCCTGGATCGTTTCTATCTGGCCATCGAAAGCGCCGCCCGCACCCTGCCCGACTTCGGCGAAAAGCAGCACTTCCTGAACACCGTTTACGAGCGCTTCTTCCAGGGCTATTCGGTGAAGGTGGCCGACACGCATGGCATCGTCTATACGCCGCAGGAAATCGTCAATTTCATGTGCGCGAGCGTGGCCGAGGTCTTGGAAAAGGAATTTGGGAAGAGCCTTTCTAGCCCCGACGTCTTCATCATCGACCCGTGCACAGGCACCGGGAACTTCATCGTGAACCTGCTGCGCCGCATGTCCGGCCGGGGCCTCCCGCGTATGTACCGCGAACAACTTTTCGCGAACGAAGTGATGCTGCTGCCCTATTACATTGCCGCGCTCAACATCGAACACGCCTACTTTGAGTTGACCGGCACTTATGAGCCCTTCGAGGGATTGTGCTTTGTGGATACGCTCGACTTAGCAGAACGTCAACAGCTTCACATGTACATGACGGAGAAGAACGCGGAGCGGGTCGAGCGCCAACGCCGCACGCCGATCACGGTAGTCATCGGTAACCCGCCGTACAACATGAATCAGCAGAACGAAAACGATAACAACAAGAACCGCAAGTACGAGGTCATTGACCGGCGGGTGGCCGAGACCTATGCGAAGGATTCTAAGGCCAGTAGCAAGACCGCGCTCTCTGACCCGTATGTGAAGTTCTTCCGCTGGGCCACGGATCGCTTGCAAGGCCGGGACGGCATCGTGGCTTTCGTATCGAACAACAGCTTCGTTGACCAGCACGCCTTCGATGGAATGCGAAAGGACCTGCTCGGCGACTTCACCAACCTCTACCATTTGGACCTGCATGGGAACGTCAGGCGCAATCCCAAGCTAAGCGGGACGACTCACAACGTCTTTGGTATCCAAGTGGGTGTCGGCATCACGGTGGCGGTGCGGAAACGAGGTACAGCCAACCCGGCGTTGAGCTATCACCGCGTGCCCGAAGATTGGCGCAAGGAGCAAAAGCTGCAACAACTCACCTCGCTGTGTTCCGTTTCGGGAGTCGCGTGGCAACCCCTTAAGCCGGATACCTCCGGTAACTGGCTAGTGCCAGAGCACGCGGCAGAATTCGAAGCCCTTGTTCCGCTCGGCAGCAAGGCTTCAAAAGCGGCGGATTCAGCAAGCCCTCAGACGGTATTCAAGGTCTTTTCTGGTGGTGTAAAGACAAACCGCGACGAGGTTGCGTACGATTTCGACAAAGACGTTCTCCTTGAGCGGGTTCGGCGGTTCATCGAGGACTACAATGGCGAGGTAGATCGGTACAAGCGCTCTGGCGGAAAGCAACCCGTTGATGAATTCGTGCGCTACGACAAGATCAAATGGAGCGGCAGCCTGAAGCTGAACCTCGGACGCGGCGCGTACGCGACGTTTGACGAAAGTAGAGTTCGAATCGCCCTGTATCGCCCTTTTTGCAGGCGCTATCTGTTCTTCGACAGGTTTGTAAACGAACGCGTTTACGTCATGCCCTCGATCTTCCCTACGCCTGCCGCCGAGAGGGAGAACCGCATTATCATCACCAGCGATTTGGCGTTCCGGTCGCCGACGGTCAGCGTGTTAGTCGCAGGAACGCTCGCAGATTTGCACCTATGTGCTGCCGTGGACGCCCACCAGTGCTTTCCGTTCTACCTCTACGACGAAGACGGGACGAACCGCCGCGAAAACATCACCGACTGGGCGCTGGAGCATTTCCGCAAGCATTACAACGACGAGAAAATCAGCAAGTGGGACACCTTCTATTACGTTTACGCCGTCCTCCATCATCCCGAATACCGCGCGAAATACGCCGAGAACCTAAAGCGCGAGCTGCCGCGCATTCCGCTCGTGGGCCGTGTCATTCTGAGGAGCGAAGCGACGAAGAATCCCGGCAGTGCAGAGAACGCAAATACAGGGATTCTTCGCACAGTTTACCCTGAGCGAAATGAAAAAGATCCTTCGGCTTCGCCTCAGGATGACAGCGAACGGGCTCAGAATGGCAGTGCCGGGGAACCTCAGCACGACACGGACGTGTTTTGGGCTTTCGCCAAAGCCGGGAAGGAACTGGCCCGGCTGCACATCGAATACGAGAAGCTTGAACCCTACAAGGTGAAATTCCTTGAGAACAAAGACCTGCCGCTCTCCTATCGCGTCGAGGATAAAATGCGGCTCTCAAAAGACCACCGCTCACTCAAGGTGAACGATTCGCTGACGCTCGGCGGCATCCCACCTGAAGCCTTTGAATACCGCCTGGGCAATCGGAGCGCGCTCGAATGGGTGATTGACCAGTACCAAGTGACGGAAGACAAGCACAGCGGCATCCGCTCCGACCCCAACCGCCCCGACGACCCCGAATACATCGTGCGCCTCGTGGGCCAGGTCATTCGCGTGAGCCTTGAGACCGTCAAGCTTGTCAGATCCTTGCCCGCCCACGCGGGTGGCCGGGTGACGTAGCTCTCACGTGTGGCCAGTGGGAGGATACGAAGCGAGATTGGAGAGCACGCGTAGTAAACTCAGAGAAAATGCCGACGGTCAGGAAACATCTGAATGTGGCTGCCCGCCGCCCGTTTTTCTTAGGAGGTGTCCATGTCTATTTACGACAAGCGAACCGACGAGGTCTCCACAGCAGACTTGCAGGAGCTCCTAGCAGAATCCGCGGTTGAGAACCTTAGGCTCGAATTCAAATCCAAGGACGTGGACAAGGTTGAGGCGCTGAAGAAAATAACATCCTTCGCGAACACGTTCGGTGGGTATATGGTAATCGGCGCAGAGGCGGACAAGAATGGCCGCATCGTCGGCCTTCCTGGAGTTGGCCGAATCAACGGCTTCAAGCAGAGAATGATAGATTGGGCTTACCGCGGGACGTTCCCTCCTGTCCTCCTCTTTGTATCGGACGCCATTCCTAGCCCAGAGGATGCCATGAAGGTTTGTTATGTTGTTTTCGTAGCTGAGAGCGAGGAGGCTCCGCACTTCATCAATGGCCGAAAGGGTGCCTATGTGCGGACGGATGAGTTCAGCCAGCGCTTTGATTCGCAACTCGCCACATACGAAGAGATCGAGCATCTTGCGAAGCGTCGAGCTGTTACCGTTACGCGCCGCGACAGGCTTATCAAACGTGCTAGAGTGCGGCTCGGCACCTTCCTTGAGAGCATTGCGAAGCCGTCTGTTGCAAGACCGGTCTTGACCCTTTCGATATGCCCGCTCTTTCCCTCCAAATCACTCACACCGCACGCCAAACTTCTAGATAAGCTCGGCCGTTGCAGAATACCCTGGCGTTCAACCGTATTCCCGCTTGGCTCGATTCCGATTAGTCAGCACGAGAGCGCAATTATCCTTGGAGTAAGCGAGGAAAGGCCATCACTCGTGGAAGGGAACACATGGGGTCTATTGTTCTACGCCCATAGCGTGCACGGGGAGCTTGGTGGAACTCAAGGGATACATCTCTGGCAGACCCTGGGATGTATCTTGGTGACTTTGGAGCACGCGAAGGTTATGTATCAGCAACTCGGGTTTGAGGGAACGCTCCTCATCCGTACGAGGCTTGAGCCGGTTCGTGGATTACCGCTCCTATTCTCTGAAGCCAATGACTGGCCGAAATCACCGCTAGATGATAGCGTTGAAGTCGATGTCATCAGCCCGTCAGATCGCCTCAAGGCTGAGCGCGACACTCTCGCCATTGAAATTATCCGATTGCTGATGTTCGCGCTAAATTGGCCCGAAATGGCTGTTAACGAAGGAGCTCTCCATTCACTCCTGAAAAATGGGTACCAATACAACTCCTGGTCCTGGCAGCAAACAACCTGATTTGTGTAACCATCCTCCCTGTGCCCTGCATTACACTGCGTGGCCCCATGGTCTTTGCCCGCGGCATTTCGCGCCCGCCAGCGCTCGCCGGTGCGGTTCGCTATAGCTTCCCTGGCGGGCAACATGGGTAGGGCCGACTCTGCCAGCTCAACCACCCCCTGCCCCCCTCCTGAACCAGGAGGGGAATAAGCGTGACGAGGCAAAATCGCTATCCCCTCGCAGTTTGGGTGTTCTCCAACAAACCGGAAGGGCTTGGTGACGAGCGGCGGGCTGCGACCGCATCGTCTTCGGCGTCATCAGTCAGTTGAACCGCTCCTGGGAGAGAAAACCCCTCAAGGAATTTACACAAAATGCTTGACGCTACCTCGATTGAGGTTCTTGCCCGGGTGCGGTGACGGGTGTACAATGTTGGGTGGGGTTAAAGAAGTGAAGCGTTGGGTTTATCCTCTGGTCGCGGTCTTCCTGTTGCAGCTTTCCGGGCTGCGGGCGCTGTGTGTGCCCAGTCCCGGAAGACCCCACGCCTGCTGCCCCGCCGGCGAAAAGCCCACGCTCCCCAATCGGTCTTCGTTGCCGGATTGTTGCCTGATTTCCTTCTTGAATTACCAGGGTTCCATTACGGAGGTCCGGGGCTCTGACCACCGCTCTGACCTGACCGCCGTGCTCGGGAGGGTGTTCGTGCCCTCCGCAGTGCCGCCGGACATTTCCCATGCGCCCGTGCGGCAGGGCGCATTGCCAACGATCTCTCCTCCTCTAAGTCCGCTTCTGCAAACTTGCCTGCTCCTGATCTGAGACTCTCCTCTCGACCTTAAGCCCAATGTGTCGGTCCCCGCGCGCGGGGAGCCCGGCGGTTGTCTTCATTTCCGCAACACGTCGGCCCGGTCATAGCTCTTGGCCGGGATGGAGAGTTGCTTATGAATCGGAAGATAGTGTTCCTCGTTGTGTATTTCTCGTTCGCGCCCATCCAGGCTTTTGCTCAGGCGGCGAAACCGACTGCGCCTCCCGAGGGCGCTGCTCCGGCTAGTTTGTCCAAGCTCGTCCAGGAAGCCATAGAGCGAAATCCGGAAATCTTGGCCGCGCGCCGCGCGGTGGATGCCAAGCGCGCGCGAATCCCTCAAGCCGGCGCTTGGCCCGACCCCACGGTCTCATTGAGCTACGCGGGCAACGTGCTGCCGCCATTTACGGTGATGGGAGGCGACCCCTCCAGCGCACGCCAAATCATGGCCGAGCAAACGATTCCCTATCCGGGCAAGACGCGCCTGCGCACGGAAATCGCCACGCGTGATGTTGACGCCGAGGCGCTGGCCTATGAGGCTGCCGCGCGGCGCGCGGCGGCGGAGGTGAAGCAGGCGTACTTCGACCTTTACTATGTTGACCAGAGCCTCGCGACCTTGCAGAAGGATCGGGAGCTTCTCCAGAACTTCGAGAAGGTCGCAGAAATCCGTTATTCCGTCGGCAAGACGGCGCAGCAGGATGTTCTGCGGGCACAAGTTGAGCTGTCGCGGCTCGCCGAGCGCGAGACTCTGCTCGACCAGCAGCGGCGCACCCTGGAGGCGCAACTCAACAGCCTGCGTAACCTTCCCGTTGACTCGTCTCTCGGCGCAGTCACTGGGGTCAGGTCCAGTGCGGTTGTCTATAACGTGGACGAATTTCAGGCGGCCGCGCAGGCGAACTACCCAGTACTCAAGCAGCGCCGGACCGTCGTGGACGAAAACCGGCTGTCCGTGGAGCTGGCTCGCAAGGACGTTCGCCCCGATTTCAGTGTGGGTTACACCTACATGCAGCGTGATGGCATGCCCGACATGTATGGGATCACTCTTTCCACCTCCCTGCCGCTTTTCCGCCATCGGAAGCAGGACATGGCCATTGCCGAGGCTGCGGCCAACCTGGAATCCGCCCGCCAGATGGAAGCGAGCGAACTCACCTTGCTTCGCTACCGGGTGAAGCAGGACTTCCTGGAGGTCGAGGCTTCCGACCGACTCGGGCAGCTTTACTCCCAAGGAATCGTCCCGCAGTCGTCGCTCACTCTCGAATCCTCAATTTCCAGCTACGAAACGGGCGCCGTGGATTTCCTGAACGTGCTCAGCAACTTCCTCGCGGTGCTCGACTCCGAACTCGCTTATCACCAGCAAGTGGCGAATCACGAAAAGGCGCTGGCGCGCCTGGAAGAAGAGACCGGATTGAATTTGATCCCGTAAGGAGAAGTGCATTATGAGTCGAAGAAAAAGCAGGATAGCAGGTTTGATCGGCGCTGCCCTTTTGGCAGCACTCGTTGCTGCGACGTTGCTGGGAAGTGAACCCGGCTCGCGCTTCAGCTCCCTGCGTCGCCGCGCTACAGCACTCTTCGAGCCTCCGCAGAAGGCAGCCGCTGCGGACCAGTCGAAGCCCGCAGAGCCAAAGATTCTCTACTACCAAGATCCCATGCACCCCTGGTATCACTCGGATAAACCCGGGATCGCGCCGGACTGCGGCATGAAGCTCGTGCCGGTTTACGCCTCCGAGGTCATGGCGCCATCGCTTGTGCCGGGAAGCGTCGAGATCAGCCCTGCGCGGCAGCAACTGATGGGAGTCACCACAGCCAAGGCCGAGTACCGCGCGCTCGACAAAACCCTGCGCACCGTGGGTCAGGTGGCCATGGACGAAACACGTCTGGTGAACGTCCACGTGAAGGTCAACGGTTGGATCCAAAAGGTCTTTGTGGATTCCACCTGGCAGCAAGTGAAGAAGGGCGAGCCCCTCTTCACTCTTTACAGCCCCGACTTGCTGGCCACGGAGCAGGAATATCTGCTGGCGCTTCGCGCGCGCGACTCGCTGGCGCAGAGCACCTTCCCGGAAGTCGCGAGGGGCGGCGCAACGCTCCTCGAAGCCACACGACGGCGTCTTGAACTTTGGGATTTGACCGACGGCCAGATTCATCAACTGGAGCTCGAGGGCAAGCCGCAACATGACATCACCTTCTATGCGCCTGCCGACGGCTATGTACTGGAGCGCAAGGCTTATCCGAATCAATACGTCACTCCCGAGATGGAGATTTACAAACTGGTGGACCTCAGCACGATCTGGGTGCAGGGAGACATCTACGAATCAGAGGCTCCCGACGTGAGCTTGGGAGAGCAAGCTGTCCTCACGAGCGAGGCGCTCCCGAACGTCGCAATGCGTGGGAGGCTCAGTTTTATCTACCCGGACGTCAAGCCGGACACGCGCACCCTCACCGTCCGCATGGAGTTTCCGAACCCCGCTCTGAGGCTCAAGCCTGGGATGTTCGTAAACGTGGAACTGCATCGCGGCCTCGGACGGCGCTTGACCGTGCCTGTCGATGCCGTGCTCGACTCGGGCGAGCATCAGCGCGTGTTTGTCGATCGGGGCAACGGCGTCTTTGAGCCGCGAGAAGTGAAGGTCGGCGCGCGTGCGGGGGACTATGCCGTCATCCTCAGCGGTCTCCGCACCGGCGAGCGTGTGGCGACGCGCGCGAACTTCCTGATTGATTCGGAGAGCAATCTTCGCGAGTCGATGGCGGGAATGCAGCCGGAGCAACCGGCCACCGGCGCCCACGCGGGTCACGGGGCACCAGCGTCGGCGGAGAAGGTCACGACGCCGGAGGCCACGCCACCCGCGGCGGTCCATCACCACTGAGTGAGGTGTCGCCGGCCCTCAGCTCGGCAGGGGGCTTTTTCGACTTTTCGACTTTTTCGACCTCTTCGACTTCTTCGACCGGTTGAAAAAGTTGAAAGAGTCGAAGGAGTGGAAGAAGTAGCCCGGACAGGAGCGCAAGCCATGATTCACCGCATCATTGATTTTTCGGCAAGAAACAAATTCCTGGTCTTCCTGGTGGTCGGAGTGGCAGTGGTCGCCGGGTGGTGGTCGCTCCAGAACGTGCCGCTTGACGCGATCCCCGATCTGTCCGACCCGCAGGTGATCATCTACTCGCGTTGGGACCGCAGCCCCGACATCATGGAAGATCAGGTCACCTATCCCATCATCACGGCGCTCCTGGGCGCGCCCCACGTCAAGGACATCCGCGGGTTCTCGGACTTTGGCTACTCCTACGTGTACATCATTTTCGACGAAGGCACCGACATCTACTGGGCGCGGTCGCGCACGCTGGAGTATCTCTCCAAGATCACCCCGCGGCTTCCTTCCGGCGTGCAAGTGGAATTGGGACCGGACGCCACCTCGATTGGTTGGGTCTTTCAATATGCGCTGGTGGATACCACCGGGCGACACAGCCTGGATTCGCTGCGCTCCTTCCAGGACTGGTACCTGCGCTATTACCTGGAAAGCGTTCCGGGCGTGGCGGAAGTCGCGCCCATCGGCGGCTTGGTGCGGCAGTATCAGATCCAGGTCGATCCCAACACGCTGGCGGCTTACAAGATTCCCTTGACGAAAGTTGTGGAGGCGGTTCGCCAGAGCAATAACGACGTAGGCGGGCGGCTGGTGGAGTTCTCCAGTCGCGAGTTCATGGTGCGCGGTCGTGGCTATGCGCGCTCGGTTGACGACCTCCGGCGGATTGTCGTGGGCGGTGACCTGCGCACGGGAACATCCATCACGGTCGGGGACATTGGCCAAGTGACGCTCGGGCCCGACATTCGCCGTGGCGTCGTGGACCTGGATGGCAAGGGCGACGTGGTGGGCGGAGTGGTCATCATGCGCTCCGGTGAAAACGCGCTACGAGTGATTGACCGCGTGAAGGCCAAGCTGGACCAAATCCAGCCCTCGCTGCCTCCCGGTGTGAAAATCGTTTCCACGTACGACCGCTCCGACCTCATTCTGCGCTCGATCGATACGCTGAAGCATACGCTCTTCGAAGAGATCGCAATCGTCAGCCTGGTGATCCTGGTTTTCCTCTGGCACATCCCTAGCGCCCTGATTCCGATATTGACCATCCCCATCACGGTTCTCATTTCATTCATCCCTATGAAGATGACTGGAGTGACTTCTAACATCATGTCGCTAGGAGGAATTGCCATTGCCATTGGCGCCATGGTGGATGCGGCTATCGTGGTGGTGGAGCAAACGCACAAGAAGCTGGAACTTTGGGAAGCGGGCGGGCGCCAGCGTGATTACCGCGAAGTCGTCATCGAGGCCATCAAGGAGGTCGGACCGGCGAGTTTCTTCTCGTTGCTGGTCATCGCGGTTTCGTTCATGCCTATCTTCGCGCTGGAAGCGCAAGAGGGACGACTCTTCAAGCCGCTGGCCTTCACGAAGAACTTCTGCATGGCCATCGCTGCCGTGCTGGCGATTACGCTCGATCCTGCCATGCGGCTGCTCTTTACGCATGCCGCGTCGTTCGACTTCCGCCCGCGTTTCCTGGCGCGCATGGTCAATGCCGTCCTGGTAGGGAAAATTCACAACGAAGAAAAACACCCCATAAGTCGCCTGCTCATCCGGTTGTATCGCCCGGTTGTGGATCTGGCCGTGCGCCTTCGCTGGGTGGTGATTGCCGCGGCCATTGCCGCCGTGGTGCTGACGGTTCCGGTCTTCGAGCGTCTGGGCTCGGAATTCATGCCACCGCTCAACGAAGGCACGTTGCTCTACATGCCCACCACGTTGCCGGGAATTTCCCTCGCCGAGGCGCAGCGGCTGCTCGAGATCCAGGACCGTGTGCTGAAGACCTTCCCGGAAGTCGAGCGCGTGTTCGGAAAAGCGGGCCGCGCGGAAACCTCCACCGACCCCGCGCCGCTTTCGATGATGGAAACCACCGTACTCTTGAAGCCGCAAGACCAGTGGCGAAAGAAGCCGCAGTGGTATTCGGACCGGGCGCCGGAGTGGCTGCAGAAGATTCTGCGTCACATCTGGCCCGACCGCATTTCGCAGGACGAGCTCGTCGATGAGATGGATCGGGCCCTGCGCATCCCCGGTACGACCAACGCCTGGACCATGCCCATTCGCAACCGCGTAGATATGCTCACCACGGGTGTGCGCACGCCGGTGGGCATCAAGGTGCTGGGCGCCGACATCAACAAAATCCAGCAGATTGGTGAAGAGATTGAACGCACGCTGGCGCACGTTCCGGGCACGCGCAGCGTTTACGCAGAGCGCGTGGGCGGCGGCTATTTCCTGGATTTCAATCTGAAGCGCGACGAGCTGGCGCGCTACGGCCTGACGGTGGACGACGTTGAGGCTTACATCATGTCGGCCGTTGGCGGGGAAAACGTCACCACCACCGTCGAAGGCCGTGAGCGTTATCCCGTCAACGTCCGGTACCTGCGCGACTACCGCAGCGACTTGGGCGCGCTCGAGCGCGTGCTGGTGGCGACACCTTCCGGAGCACAAATCCCCATTGGCCAGCTTGCCGACCTCCGTCTGGCGGAGGGGCCCAGCATGATTCGCGATGAGAATGGCCTGCTGAGCGGTTATGTTTACGTGGACGTCGCAGGGCGCGACTTGGGAAGTTATGTCGAGGAAGCTCAACGGTTGGTGCGCGACAAGGTGGAAAGGCATTTGCCCGCAGGCTACAGCCTGGGCTGGAGCGGCCAGTACGAATTCTTGCAGCGCATGCGCGAGCGGCTGAAACTGGTGGTGCCGATCACAATGTTTCTGGTTTTCATTTTGCTCTATCTCAACACGCGCTCGGTGGTAAAGACGCTTATTGTTTTCGCGGCCGTTCCGTTCTCGGCAGTCGGCGCCATCTGGCTGCTCCATTGGCTCGGGTACAACATGAGCATCGCCGTCTGGGTGGGCCTGATCGCCTTGCTGGGTGTGGATGCAGAAACCGGCGTCTTCATGCTGCTCTATCTTGACCTCGCCTATGAAAGCTGGAAACAAGCCGGGTTGCTCAAGAGCTGGCAAAGTCTGAAGGATGCCATCGTGCACGGCGCGGCCATGCGCGTCCGCCCCAAAATCATGACCGTGGGGTGCATGTTCATGGGACTCCTGCCCATCATGTGGTCGACCGGCGCCGGCGCAGACGTGATGAAGCGTATCGCGGCGCCCATGGTCGGCGGCATCTTCACTTCGTTTATTCTGGAGTTGCTGGTTTATCCCGCCATCTACGCGGTGTGGAAGTGGAATTTTGAGGTGAGGCCCGCCATCCAGGCGGAAGCCAAGGTACAATCTTGATTCAGGGGCTGCGGATTTCGGATCGTATGGTCAAACCGCCCGAGGAGGACGCCGATGAAAAGGCGTGAGTTCCTGGTGACGTTAGTGGCGCTGATGGCCATTGGCCTGACTAGTTTCTGGGCCTATCGCCACGAAAAACGACGCGAGGTGGCGGAAATGTGTCCCTTCTGCGACCGCATGGTACATCCGGCCACGGCTTTTCGGGTGAAGGTCGACGATCACCTGATGGTTGCCTGTTGCCCGCGCTGCGGCCTGCATTTCGAAGAGAACCAGACGCCGGGCCAGGCAGAGCTGCCTGCGCAGGCAAGGAAGACAGGAATAGCCTGGGCCACCGACTTAACGACGGGCGAGACGATCGCGGCGGAATCCGCGACTTATGTCGAAGGGGGCGACGTGCAGTATTGCACGCGCGGGGAACAGCCAGTTGCGCGTGAGCCGCACGGAGTTTCCGTGCGCGAGTACGATCGCTGTCTGCCGACGCTTGTGGCGTTCAAGACGCAGCAAGAAGCGCAGGCTTACCAGCAGCAGCACGGCGGACACATCCTGAGCTACGCGCAGGCGCTCGCAGGCGTGAGAGAGCAATGACAGCGGTCTTGGGAATTCTGTGCTTACCGCCGCTTCGCATACGCCTGGAAGGTTTCGCCGGAAGCCGGCGGCGAAACCCTGCTCGGGCACGGCAAGGGGATGCACATTCTGCGAGGCCCGCCGGACGGTGCCTGGAAAATCGTCCGGGAGATTTGGAAGACCATTTCGGCGCCGGAAGCCGCCCAGCAACGTGACCCTCTCAACCTGACCCGCCTCATCCGCGCAAAGCCGGCCGGACCGTCGTGCAGCGCCATTTGGCGTATGGCCATGACGCGTTTATACTGGCTCTCCACGACCCGCGAGTCCTGAAAGGACTTTCCGATGGTGCCGATGTCCCGACGTGATCTCCTGGCCTCCTTGCTCTTGTTGCCCGCCGCGCTTCGCGGGGAGAGCGAATGGATTCCACTTTTCAATGGCCGCTCGCTGGACGGCTGGAAACCCAGCGAGAGCCGCCACTCTTTCCGGGTCGAGGACGGCAAAATCCTGGCCGATGGACCGCGCGCGCACCTGTTCTACTCGGGCCGGGTGCGGAACGCGAGTTTCACGAACTTCGAGCTCAAGGCGGAAGTGCTGACGCGGCCGGGAGCGTGCTCCGGCATTTATTTCCACACCCACTTCCAACCGCATGGCTGGCCAGAGAAAGGCTTCAGGGTCCAGATCAACAGTACCTACGCAGGCCAGGGTGATTACCGCGCGCGCTGCAAGACGGGCTCGCTTTATGGCTTCCGCAACATCTACAAGGCGCTGGTCAAAGACGACGAGTGGTTCCAGTTGCACGTCCTGGTGCGCTCCCGGCAGGTGCAGGTTCGCCTGAATGACACGCTGATCGTGGACTACATCGAGCCGGACCCGCCCCTGCACACGAAGTTTTCTCCGGAAGGCGTGCTCGACCGCGGCAGCTTCGCGCTCGAATGCTACGATCCGCACTCGAAAGTGTATTTCCGCAACCTCCTGGTGAGGCCGCTGCCGGACGACCTGGCGATGGACGCGGAAGAGCGGCCCGTTGTCGATGACGTCTACCGCGACCTGCTGCGCATGAATCAGGAGAACATTCCCGTGGTGGATTACCACGTCCACCTGAAGGGCGGCCTGACGCTGGGGGAAGCGCTCGCCGAATCCCGTCGCCTGGGGATCATGTACGGAATCGCCGTGAACTGCGGGCTGGGATTCCCCATCACCAACGACGCCGGGGTGGAAGAATTCCTGGCGAGCATGAAAGGGCAGCCCGCTTTCGTGGCCATGCAGGGCGAGGGCCGCGAGTGGGTGAAGCTCTTCTCGCGGGAAACGATCGCCAAGTTTGACTACGCCTTCACCGACGCGATGACCTTCACTGACGATCACGGCAAGCGCATGCGGCTCTGGATTCCCGAGGAGGTCGGCGAAATCCCGGACAGCGAGCAGTTCATGGAAATGTACGTCGACCGCATTCTCTCCGTGCTTAACCACGAGCCCATCGACATCTACGTTAATCCCACCTTCTTGCCGGATGTCGTCGCCCGCGATTATGATCGCCTCTGGACGGCCGAGCGCATGCAGAAAGTCATCCACGCCGCAAAGGCGAACGAGGTGGCTGTCGAGATTAATAACCGCTACCGGGTGCCCAGGGCGGCGTTTATCAAGCGCGCCAGGAACGCCGGGGTGAAATTCTCTTTCGGGACGAATAACGCTGACCGCAACCTGGGACGAATGGAGTACTCCGTGGCGATGGTCAAGGAATGCGGGCTCACGTGGCAGGACATCTTCGTTCCCAAGCCGGACGGGGAAAAAGCCGCGCAGAGGCGGAAAGCGGCATAAAGCCGGGTGACGCCGTGAGGGGCTGTTTAACTCGCTTGGGGTAAACCACGGGTTCGACCGGACGGCAGGCGCAGACCGTTCCTTTCGGGTCGACGATTTGGCAGGTGAAGAAGAGACCGCTCACCCGTCCTCGCACCTCGGGTGCCCTCTGTCGCCCGCTTGGCGTGGAGTGGCCGACTGTGTCGCATAATCTTGACAGGCAATAACCGTTCGGAGGCAGGACCATAAAGGCCATACGCTATCATGCAACGGGGGGGCCGGAAGTTTTGGTATGGGAGGAAGTCGCGAAGCCACGTCCCGCCTCCGGTGAGGTCCTGGTGCGCATCCATGTGGCGGGGGTGAACTTTGCGGACACTCTGATGCGCCGCGGCGCGTACGTGACGCCACCGAGCTTTCCGGAAACGCCGGGTCTTGAGGCCTCGGGAATCGTGGAAGAGGTGGGCGCAGGTGTGGAGTCAGGCCTCGTCGGCCGACGCGTGGCGTTCATGGGCCAACGCTGCTATGCAGAGTACACCACGGTATCAGCGGACGCATTGATGCCGCTGCCCGCCCAAATCGGTTTTGAGGAAGGCGCGGCATTCCCGGTTCAGGCACTCACCGCGTACCACTTGCTTTACACTATGGACCACGTGCGGCCCGGCATGACGGTGCTGGTCCATGCCGCGGCGGGCGGCATGGGCTTGCAGCTCATCCAGGCGGCCAAGCAGGGCGGCGCCCGCGTGTTGGGTACAACGTCCACGGAGGAAAAAGCTAAGATCGCGCGCCAGTACGGTGCGGATGAGGTGATTCTCTATACTCAGACTGATTTTGCCGAGCGCGTCAAAGAACTCACGGGGGGCCGCGGGGTCGATCTGGTGCTTGATTCCGTGGGCCGGGCGACTTTCGCGGGAAGCCTGCGCGCGCTCGCACCTTTCGGACATCTCATTGTCTACGGTGCAGCCAGCGGGCTGCCGGAAAAGCTGAATGTGATCGGCGCGCTGATGCAGAAATCGCAGAAGGTCAGCGCGTTCTGGCTTTTCAGCACGCTGCAGGCGCCTCCGCTGGCCGAGCGCGGCGTCCGGCAAGTGGTCGATTCGCTTGCAAGCGGGCGGTTGAAAATCCACATCGGCTTGAAGCTGCCGCTCGAGCAAGCTGCCGAAGCGCACAGGAAGATGGAAGCGCGCGAGACGGTGGGGAAGGTTCTGCTCGCCGTGAGCTAAGAGGATTCGAGTATGGGACTGTTTGGATCAAAGTCGAAGAAACTGAGCGCCGCGAAGAAGCTCGAAGGCGCGGTGCAGTTCCCCGGTGACAAATCAATTTCCCATCGTTACGCGATACTGGCCGCCATCGCCGAAGGACCGAGCGAAATCCATTTTTTTTCCTCGAGCGCCGATTGCCAGTCCACCCTCGACTGCCTGAAGCCGCTGGGCGTCAAGATCGAGCGCGAAGGCAACGTGGTGAAGGTCGCGGGTGGGGGCTTGGAGGGCCTGCGCGCGCCTTCCGGACCGCTCGACGCCGGCAATTCCGGTTCAACCATGCGGATGCTCGCGGGCGTGCTGGCCGGGCAGCCGTTTCGCTCCGTGCTGGTGGGTGACTCATCCCTCTCGCGACGCCCCATGAAACGCGTGGCCGATCCTCTCACCCTGATGGGCGCGCGGATCAAGACTGCCGAGGGCGGCTGCCCACCGCTGGAAATTACCGGCGGTCACCTCACCGCCATCCGCTACGAGATGCCGGTGGCGAGCGCGCAGGTGAAATCCGCCATCCTGCTCGCGGGCTTGTTCGCCGAGGGCGAAACCCAGGTGGTAGAGAAGCTCCCCACGCGCGACCACACGGAAATCGCGCTGGAGCAGATGGGCGCGGACATCGGCCGTCACCAACACACCATCGCCGTGCGCGGCCGCGCTCGCCTGGAAGGGAAGAAGCTTTATGTTCCCGGCGACATCTCTTCGGCGGCGTTCTTTATCGCGGCCGGGCTGATCGTGCCCAATTCCAACCTGGTGCTGCACAACGTCGGGCTGAATCCCACGCGCAGCACGTTGCTTGACGTGCTGGTCCCCATGGGCGGGCGCGTCAAAGTGGTGAATCTGGAAATGCTCAACGGGGAGTTGCTCGGAGACCTGCATGTCGAGTCCAGTCAGCTCGCGGGCGGCGAGATTCGCAAAGAGCTGGTGCCGGGTTTGATCGACGAGCTGCCGGTGCTTTCCGTGCTGGGCACGCAGAGCGAGCAGGGCTTGGCGTTCCGCGGCGCGGCCGAACTGCGCGTCAAGGAAAGCGACCGCTTGGCGGCGGTGGCGGAAAACCTGCGCCGCATGGGCGCCGAGGTGGAGGAGTTTCCGGACGGGCTGCGCGTGGGCGGCCGGCAGAAGTTGCGCGGCGCGGAGATCGATCCGCACTCGGATCACCGCATCGCCATGGGCTTCGCGATTGCCGGGTTGGTCGCGGAAGGCACGACGGTCATCAAAGACAGTTCCTGCGTGGATATTTCCTTTCCAGATTTCTTTGACACGCTCGCACGCGTGGCGGGCTGAGCCGCGCTCACTCTGCTCAGAACCGAAGAAGCTTTGGGGACAGGGCTGCCTTCACCGCAGAGGCGCCGAGATGCAGAGAAAGAATCTTGGTTTCCAAAGCTCAGCGCCTCCGCACCTCTGCGGTGCGAGGGGTCTATGGGAATAAGTTCACAGCACGGGAGCGGACGGGGTGAGAATGCTGTCGCGCAGCGGGGAGCCGCTTCAATAACCCACCGTAGTCAAAGGCGGGCACGCCCAACCGCTGTGCAGGCTTGTATGGAACAGAGTGCGGAGTAGGCGCGTTTCCAGCCGCCAGACGAACTCGACGAACCGCACCACGCCACAGCGGGGCGGGGGGCAAGCCACGCGCACCACGCACACGGCGGGCGCGTGGGGCCGCGGGTTGTGATGGTTCCAGGTTGTCTCGGCCTTGCCAGGGGGCTCGGGAGGCGCTGGCGGCGCGGGTGGTCGTGGGCCGGCGTGCAGCACGCGGATGGCGCCGTAGTCCGTGCTCAGGCGAATCGTGGGCCCGCCCTTGCCGTAGGTGCCGGAAATGGACGGCGCCTCGCCTTCCTTCACCACTTTCAAACCCGGGCCCGCGAAGTCGCATTCCACTTCGCCGTGGCGTGAGCTGGCTTCGATTTGAAAGTTCGATCCGGCCGGAAGCATCAGTTCGATGGCGCCGTTTTTCGAGTCCACCTGAATGTCGTGGGTGGGCGGCGTGGAGGTTCGGAGCGAGATCTGGCCGTTATTGTCGGTGATCCGCACGCTATGTTTGAAGTCGTTAACGGTGATGTCCTTCTGGCGGGTCGTAAGGTCGAAGGGGCCGTCGATACCATTCAACTCCAGCGAGCCGACCTCCATGTAGAGGCGCCCGGAGAGTTTCTGCGCGGTCATATCGGTCCGTGACGAGTGGTAGCGCAAGGTCTGCGCCACATTGCGGAACTGCACGGTCCCACTGAACTCGCCGCTGACGGTGACGGTGCCGGAGACGCCCGCTACATCCATGTCGTCGCCGCGGCCGTCCGCTTCCACGCTGCCTTTCACGTCGCGGACCTCCGTCAAGCCGCCGGACTTGTGGATTCTCAACAAGCCCTCGACATTTGTGGCGTGCACGTCGCCGTGTTGTGCGGACAGCGTCTGGTCGCCGCGCAAGCCGTCCACAATGATGTCGCCGCGCTCGGAGGTGACTTCGCTGCTCGTGGCTTTGGGGACGCGCAGGCTCAGGTCTACCGTGATGCGGCGGCCGTCGTCAGCCAGGGACCGGCGATTCGAGCGCAGCACATAGTGCCCCGCTTCCTCCACGAGTTCGAGTTTCAGGTCGTCCGATATCTTCTTGGCAGCGTTCTCGTCCTCGGCGCGGATGGTTTTCTTGGCCACCACGTCGATGGCGGATTGGTCGGCGCCACGAATCTCCAGGTCGCCGCGCTGGTCATCCACCACCAGGCGGGGTTCGCCCTTGACCGGCTGCGAGAAGGTCTGGGTATAGGTGTGGGAATTCAGAAAGAGCCCGGCAATCTCCTCGTCATCGATATGCCATCCCCACTGCTGCCAGGGGCGCAGTACGATTTTGGAGACCAGCGTACCCAGCGCCAGAATCAGGATGAGCAGAACCACTTCGCTGCCGGAAAAGAGCGGGGGCGCGGTGGTTTCCGGATGGGCTTGCGCTTGGAGGTAATCGATGAGCTTCGAGAGTCCCCAGAAGATGATGAGGAGCGGCCAGAACTTGGCGATGATTTGCCAGGGATGAATGGCGGGATTGAAGTTCTGCCAAAGGAAGATGGCGCCAACGGCGATCAAGGCCAGCGCCCAGAAGATTGATCCGCGACGATAGGTGTAGAGGCTCATGTTTACCTCCCGCGCTCACCGCGGGGCAACCGCGGCACTAGATTCTGGGCCCTTCGGGAGGGCGCGGCGGCCGAGTCGTATCCAGCAGTTTCAAAACGCCGATCACCACCAGCAGCACCGGCCAGGTCTTGCTGATTCCCCAGGCGGGCATGAACTGGTCCAAGAGGAACATAACTCCGATGACGATGAGGATGGCGGGAAACATCAGCCCGCCTCGGCGGTAGATCGGTGACGAAGGTGTTGATCCCATGGTCGTTTACTCCTGGCTCCGGCCCCCGCCGAAGCCCCCCAGCCCGCCCTCCGCGAGCTGGCTTACTTCCCTTGCTTGATACGTTCCAAATCCAGCTCCAGTTCCCGCATTTTGCGCTGATGTTCCATTTCTTCCAGGTGGAGCTTCTGGTGGACTTCCAGTTCCTTGTCGCGAATCCTCACAATTTGGGTGATGGCCACAATCAGCACGACCATGGCGAACACTCCCAGCGGAACGACAAACGGCGACATTCGGAATTACCTCCCCTTAACCCTCCGGCAGGAGCCGAGGAGTCCTCAGGTGGCCCGGTTCCCGGAGGAATGGGCCTTGGCTTTCTCCAGCTCGACTTCGAGTTCCTTCATCTTCTTCAGGTGTTCCATTTCCCGGATGCGGAGATCCTGGTGATACTGCAGCTCCTTCTCCCGCGTCTTGAACCAGAAGACGATGGCAACGATGGCGATTACCATCAGCATTCCCGCAATCGGGATGAGTTCTTCGGGAATTACCATTTCGCACCTCCACCGGATTCCGGTGTTCGGATCACCCGGCACCCGCAACCGTCCCGGGCGCCGTGGACAGGCACCGACGCTGTCAGCTTGCCGCTTTCTCCGTGGACTGCCGGGCCTTGGCTTTTTCCAGCTCCACGTCGAGCTCTTTCAGCTTGCGCTGGTGTTCCATTTCCCGGATGCGCAGGTCCTGGTGGAACTGCAGCTCCTTTTCGCGCGCCTTAAACCAATAGACAATTCCCACGATAGCCACGATCATCAGTGTGCCGGCAATCGTTCCCACAATCGGAATCAACAGGGGATTGATAACGGTCCCATTCATGTTCGCCAGCCTCCTCGGCAGGCCGGGCCCAGACGTCGTTGAGCACTTGTTTTAGCCGCTCCTTATTGTGCGCGCCTTCTCCAGCTCCAGCTTAGCCTTCTCGATTTCCAATTCCTTCATTTTTCGCTCGTGTTCCATCTCTTGCTGGCGGAGCTGTTGATGAGCGTTTAATTCCTTCTCGCGCATCCTGGTCATAGAAACGATGGCCACGATGATCACGACCATCACAAACGCTCCCAAGGGGATGATGAAGGGGTTATCCAACATGTGCATGACTCTCCTCCGGGCGATTCAAACCTAAAGCTTGAGCTTGCCGAGTCCTTATTGAGGATTCTGGGGGCCTTGCGGCGGTTAGTCCTTACGGTCAGCAGGTTCCCCGGTTCGCTCCTTTCACCAGCCAGAGGATTCCCAGGACAATCAACCCTACGGGGAAAAGGTGAGCCAACAGGCCGATGGAGCCACCGATTGCTCCTACCACGATGCCCACCAGTCCTCCCACCAACCCGACCAGGATGCCAATGGCCGCGCCGACAAGACCGATCAGGATGCCGATTCCCGCCATAGTCGTCCTCTTCGCTGCACCTAAAGGCTACAGCCCCCTCGGGCCGGGAATATTGCTCGGCCCTTCCGAAGGTTTCTCCGGATTTGCTGGGCCCGCCGGTGTCTCGGGTTTGTGCCCACCGAGCCGGCGCTGCAACAGCAGGACGCCCAGCACGATGAGCAGCACGGGCCAGAACTTGCCAATCTGGCTGAAAACCGGTATGCCGAAATTGTCGAGCAGGAACAACGCGCCGAGCCCGATCAGCAACGCGGCGCCAATGGGGACGTTCATTTTCGTGTCGCCCAAGCCGAACCACTCCGGCACGGGCTTGCCGAGTTGCTTGGCCTTGGCGGTCTGGTAGGAGTCGATCACCATGTAAAAGTAGAACGCCGCAGCGCCCAGCCCGAAGATGGTATCCAAGGGGCTGTGGACACGGTCACCCAGAGCGATGAGTGATCCGAAGATCAGGACTTGCACCATGGCCTTGATGACCTGGCCGTTGTAAATGGCGCCCACGCCGGGGATGAATCCCAGGCCCAGCGCCACGCCAGGACTCGGGCCGGTGCTGGAACCGACCAGGGGTGGTAGGGGTGTGTGCAAGCGCGTGGCCAGGCAACTCTCGCAATAGACCATTCCGCTGACTTCGCGCTTGCAGTCGTTGCAGAGCGAGCGACCGCATTGCCCGCAGTAAGCGAAAGCGTCGTTGAGGGGGTGATTAGCGCATTTCATGGGGTTTGACTCCTTCCTGCCCGGGCGAGTCCGCTCTGTGCTCCGACCGCAGAGGAAGCCCATCCGGCTTGCACGGTCGCCTCGACCCGCGAGCCTTCCGTCGAGGCTAGCTGGGTCTGCCCGGGCGGCGTGCCCTGGGTGGAACCGCCCCCAGGCGCCGCGGGCTTGGGGGCCTGCTCCTCCTGATCCTGCGACTGGCCGCGCAACTGCCGGAAGCGCGACTCAATCTCATACACCACCCGCAGGTCGTAATAGAACTTCTCCGCGCGCGCGTACATCAGGTGCCCGGCGCGGTCGGCCCGGTAATACCAGGTGCGGGGATTCAGATCCTCGAAGCGTAGATTCCTCAGGGTGAGCCCAGCCGCGTTGATGATGATCGAAAAGGCGAACACCGTCATGGCGATGGGATACGCGACCCGGGGTTGAACCAACGGCCGGAACAGGGCGGTAAGCTGCTCGAGCAGGGTGGGTTTACGCTCGCCGACGGTGGCCAGCAGGATCTTGGAAACGAGCCAGGGCGCGGGATCCACTTCCTCCGCCGACCGGCACAGCTCCAGCACGCGCCGGATGTCCCCGACCAGCCCGCGGCAGGCCGCGCATTCTGTCAAGTGCGCTTCCACCGTCGCTCGGCTGGCCGGGTCCAGGAGCCCTTCCAGGTAATCGCTCGCCAGGTTTTCAATCTCCAGGTGCGTCATGGCTCGCTTCCCGCTTCTGCGGGGCCTCTCACTCCTTCCATACGCTTTAAGACCCGCGCAAGTTCCAATCTGCCGCGATTAATTCGAGACTTCACCGTACCCTGGGGGACCCCTAGCACCTGGGCGACCTCCAGGTAGTCGAGGTCGTGCAGGTCGCGCAGGACCACGGCTTCCCGCAAGTCCGGCGATAGCCTATCGAGCGCCTGCTGCAGCAACTCTTGCCGCTCGCGGGCCTCCACGTGGCCGGTCGGCTCCACCCCCGGGCTGGGTTTCTCTTCCAGTGTCGCCAGATCGTCTTCGATCGACGACGTCATCCGATCTTTCTTGGTGCGCCGGTAATGGTCCACCAGGTGGTTGCGTGCCACGCGGTGCAACCACGTAGAGAACGAGCCCTGCCCGGCATCGTAACTCCGCAAAGTTTGGTAGATCTTAATGAAGACCTCTTGCGTCAGGTCTTCAGCCTCATCTGTCCTTCCCGTGAAGCGGTAGCAAAGGTTATAGATTTTTCGCGTGTAAACCCTGAGCAGGTCTTCCCAGGCTGAGTTCTCGCCAGTGAGGCACCGTTTGAGTAACTCCAAATCTTGGTTCACTGCACCACACCTCAGCCGATTGTGACGGGTCGCCGGCTCGGCGTGGCACGCGGGCCAGCGAAACGGTCAGGAAACTCGGCGGCATTGTACCAGAAGGGACGCCCGTGCAGCACTAGACTGTTTGTCCGCGTTTACAGGGGGTCCAATTGAGGCTTGGAAGTCGTCTCTTGGGGTGGCTGGCCGCGGGGGGTGGCGTCGCTGAGCGCGGGTGACCTTTTGGGTTCATGCGCCAACGCGTTTCTGGCGATAGCCGATACGGAGGAGTATGGCACGCGGGGGAAGAGGGATCTTCGGTTGACGCCCCTTCGGCAACAGAGCGCCTTCGATGGGTGGCACATACGCCGTGCCCTCCGCGGCGTGTGGGCACACGCCTTTTCCGCTGTGCCATTCCCGCGAAACCTGCCTGCGCAGGGCAGGGCGGGAATCCATGACAAGCAGCGAACTGTGATCCCCGCCGTGTGGCGCCGGAGCAGCTTCGCACGATCCTGCGACACCCTGTCGGCTGAGGAGGGGAGTCTCTCAGCCAGGGGCGCCGGCAAGAATCAGACTCGCGAATAGGGTTGAAGCGAGCGAGAATCCCCAGGGCGAGCCGGGGCTTGTGTTTTCCATGCGAGCCAGAGGACCACCGCGATCATGCCCAGCCAGCCGATCACCCGAACCAGGACGGCGATTTTCGTGTCATATTCGAGTAGGTCCATTTGGGTGAACATCGTGGCCCAGTCGTGCTCGGCGAATTCAGGGTCACCGACGGTAACGTACTGCAGTTCCATCTTGCGCGAATCCGCCATGTAGGTGGCAACGTTCAGGAAGTTTTCAAAGAAGAAGAAAGCGCAGAACGCCACGCCGGTGAGCTGGCGCTGGAACACAAAGTAAATAGCCAGCAACAGCGGCACACCGAGTTGCAGGATCGTCCCGCCCGCCACCATCAGAGTGTGTCCGAAATAGCTGAAGAGCAGGTGCCCGCCTTCGTGGATGGGCACGAACACGTAGTCGATGATCAGGTACCCTGTCTTGTTCGTCAGCGCGTAGAGGAGGAAGATCCCGTAAAAAGCCAGCCAGCCGATGCGCACTGGCTTGGAGACAGGCTTCCAATCCTCCCCGAGCACCTCAAGAAACTCCCCATCCATCAACAACCTCACCTGCGGGTTCAGATTTGTGTCGATGCGGCAGTCAGAGCGCGGCAGCTTCTGACCGTGGGTAGCGGGTCAGTCGCTGTAGCGCCAGAGCTCCCTTCCCGCTCGATGATGACGGGAAAAGTGGAAGTCTTCACCTGGGCATTCTAGCACGGCCCTGCGCGCTGCCCGCCGCACTCGCCTTGACGCCCTGCGGCTTTTCCCCTACAGTTCTTGCTTTGCAGACTCGTGTCCGCATCCCATAGCCAGGAAGTCCCTCTGCGCGCGCAGGTGATTTCCGTGCCGCCTAAACATCTCATCACGCCCGTTAGCATGCTTCTGGCTGCGCTGCTGGCGCTGCCGGCCTACGCACTCAGTCCCGTCGCTGCGCGCCACGGCATGGTGGCTTCGAGCGAGCCGCTGGCTTCCCAAGCCGGTGTGGAAATCCTCAAGGCGGGCGGCAACGCGGTGGACGCCGCCGTGGCGGTGGGATTCGCGCTGGCGGTGACCTTCCCGCAGGCGGGGAACCTCGGCGGCGGCGGCTTCATGCTGATTCGCATGGTGAACGGCGATGCCATCGTCGTGGACTACCGCGAACAGGCGCCCGCGGCGGCCTCGCGCACGATGTACCAGGACGCGCAGGGCAACCTGATTCCCGATGCCAGCAGCGCCGGCGCGCGCGCCGCGGGGATCCCCGGCACGGTGCGGGGCCTCGCGCTGGCGGAAGAAAAATATGGCAAGCTGGGGCTCGCGCGCGTCATGATCCCGGCCATTCGCCTGGCGAGGGAAGGCTTTCCGGTCAGCTACTCGCTCGCACAAACGCTCCGCTCGGAACGCGCGCTGCTGGAAAAGTACGACGATTCGCGGCGCATCTTCCTGCACGACGGTCATCTCTACGAGCCCGGTGAAACTCTCCTGCAGCCGGAACTGGCGCGAACGCTCGCGGAAATCGCCCGGCACGGCCCGCGGGCCTTTTATCGAGGCACGGTGGCCAAGGCGTTTGAGGCGACCATGCGGAAGTACAACGGCTTGATTTCGCGCAATGACCTGAAGCAGTACCAGGCCAAGCTGCGTTCGCCTCTCGTCGGCCACTTCCGCGGGTATGATATCCTGGGCGTTCCGCCGCCCAGCTCCGGCGGGACGATGCTTATCGAAATGCTCAACGTGCTCGAGCCGCTCGACCTGGGGACGCCGAACTCCTATGCATCGATTCACCTGATTGCCGAAACCATGCGCCGCGCTTACGCTGACCGCGCCACTTACCTTGGCGACGCGGATTTCGTCTGCGTGCCGGTCGCCGGCCTCACTTCGCCCGGCTATGCCGCCCAGTTGCGCGAGCAGATTCTCCAGTCAAGCCCGGACGCGCCCGTGCGGGCCGGAGAGCCGCAGGCTTTTGAATCCGGCGCAACCACACATTTCTCTGTCGTGGACGCCGCGGGCAACGCCGTCTCGAACACTTACACGCTGAACGGTTGGTTCGGCTGCGGTGTGACGGTGGAGGGCGCCGGCTTTCTGCTGAACAATGAAATGGACGATTTCGCTGCCAAGCCCGGCGAGCCCAACGTGTTCGGGCTGGTGCAGGGTGAAGCCAATGCCATTGCGCCGCACAAGCGCCCGCTCTCTTCCATGACCCCGGCCATCGTGACCCGCGATGGCAAGGTGCGGCTCGTGCTCGGCTCACCCGGTGGCGGCACCATCATCAACACCGTTTTACAGGTATTGCTCAATGTGCTAGTCTATAAGATGGACATTCTTCAGGCGGTGACCTCGCCACGCTTCCACGATCAGTGGATGCCGGACTGCCTGACGCTCGAACGCGTGGGCTTTTCCTCCGATACTCTCGAAAAAATGCAGCAGGCGGGCTATCCGCTCAGTTTTCGCGATAGCATTGGCGACTGCGAGGCCATTGAGATTGAACCTGAGTCCGGATGGCGGTTTGGCGCTTCCGATCCCCGTGCGGACGGAAAGGCAGCCGGTTACTGATGGAATACGGACTCTCCACGTATCTTTACGTCAACGAGCGACTCGGTTCACACGTCCTGGATCAAATCCTGGGGACGGGCATCCGACACATCGAGCTCTTCGCGGCCCGCCAACACCTGGATTACACCGATCCCAACCACGTGCGCGACGTCGCGCAATGGTTCCGCGACCATCGGGTGAGCTTGCATTCCATCCATGCGCCGCTTTACGCCGACGCAGATTGGGGGCGGCTGGGCGGGCTGGCGGTCTCCGTCGCCTACCTTGAGCGCCGACTGCGCATCGATTCCATGGACGAAATCAAGCGTGCCCTCGACATTGCCGACCATCTGCCTTTCCGCTACCTCATCCTGCACATGGGATTGCCGGAGGAGGAATACGATCTGTGCAAATTCGATGCCGCCATGACTTCGCTCGAGCATCTGAATATTTTCGCCAACGAGCGCGGTGTGGAGTTGTTGATCGAGAATATTCCCAATGAACTCGGCACGCCCGAGCGCCTGGTGGAATTCTTCCAGTACACACGCCTGAACCTGAAGATTTGCCTGGACACCGGCCACGCCCACATGACTTGTGGCGTGCACGCGGCGTTCGAGACGCTGCGCAACCTCATCGCTTCCACCCACGTCCATGACAATCGCCGTGAAAAGGATGACCACCTGATGCCTTTCGCCGGCGAAATTGATTGGAGGGAAGCGGTCCACGATCTGCGCAGGGGAGAAGGCCAGTTCCCGGTGCTTTTCGAAGTGCGCGATTACGGGCCGGAGTTGAGCAGCCTCGCGCGCTTGGCAGAAGTGATGAACCGCATGGAAAACCTTCCTTGAGGAGGAATGAACTCTTGCCTCCCGTCGTTGAAATCCGTCGAGTCTCCGAACACGCCGGCCAGGAAGTGACCCTGCAAGGCTGGCTCTATAATCTACGCGAAAGCGGCAAACTGCTGTTTCCACTTTTCCGCGACGGCACGGGAATCATCCAGGGCGTAATCGTGAAGAGCGCCGTCCCGCCGGAAGTTTTCGACCACGTGCGTGGCCTGACCCAGGAATCCTCGCTGCGCGTCACCGGCAAGGTGCGAGCGGACAAGCGCGCACCAAGCGGCTTCGAACTGGACGTGTCGAACGTGGAAGTCCTGCAGCTCGTTCCGGTGGAGGCGCCCTATCCCATCACGCCCAAAGAGCACGGGACTGAATTCCTGATGGACCACCGCCACCTCTGGCTGCGCTCCACGCGCCAGCGGGCCATCCTGGGCGTGCGTCACGAGATCATCAAGGCCGTGCGCGATTTCCTCGACGAGCACGGCTTCACCTTGGTGGATGCGCCCATCTTCACGCCCTCCGCGTGCGAGGGCACGACCACGCTTTTCGAAGTCAACTACTTTGAGGACAAAGCCTATCTCACGCAATCCGGGCAGCTTTATAACGAAGCGGCCGCCATGGCCGTCGGCAAGACCTACTGCTTCGGACCCACGTTTCGCGCCGAGAAATCCAAGACCCGCCGCCACTTGACGGAATTCTGGATGGTCGAGCCGGAAGTCGCCTTCGCCCGCCTCGAAGATATCATGACACTCGGCGAGGAGTTGGTGGCTTTCATCGTCGCGCGCGTACTGGCAAAGCGCCGGCCGGAACTCGCAACACTGGAGCGAAACATCGAGAACCTGGAAAAGGTCACACCGCCCTTCCCACGCCTGAGCTACGACGAAGCCGTGAAGATTCTGCAGGGCAAGGGAAGTGAAATCCAGTGGGGTGGCGACTTCGGTGGCACGGACGAGACCTTGCTCTCCGAGGCCTCCGAAAAACCCATCCTAGTTCACCGCTACCCCAGCCAGGTTAAAGCCTTCTACATGGCGCCCGATCCGGCGCGGCCGGAAGTGGCGCTGTGCGTGGATATGCTTGCACCCGAGGGCCACGGCGAAATCATCGGCGGAGGCGAGCGGCTCGCCGACCTCGCTCTGCTCGAGCAGCGCATTCAACAACGCAACTTGCCGCGGCAGGCCTTCGAGTGGTATCTCGACCTGCGCCGCTACGGTACCGTGCCGCATTCGGGCTTCGGCATGGGCATCGAGCGCGTCGTGGGCTGGATCTGCGGACTCGAACATGTTCGCGAGACCATTCCTTTCCCGCGTATGCTGTATCGCCTCACCCCCTGAGGGTCGGCAGGGGAGAGGGGATTCCCAGAAGGCCCCACCCCCCCAAGAAATCGACGTAGGAGGGACGTCTCCAGGTTGACATATTGATGCACGCCTGATATGTTTTGATGCATGAGGACCACGATTCGCCTTGATGATCAACTGCTTACCAAGGCCAAGAGGCTGGCCGCAGAACAAGGAACGACCCTGACTGCGATTATTGAGGACAGTCTTCGCGAGACATTCGCTCGCCGAGCGACCCCGCGGCGTCGCTCGAAGTTCCGTTTCCCTACTTTCAGAGGGGGGGGGCTGCAACCGCACGTCGACTTGGATGATACCGCGTCGCTTCTGGACCGGATGGAAGAGCGCGATGGTATTGATTGACGTTAATGTGCTGGTCTACGCCCACCGTGCTGAGCTCCCCAAGCACAATGCCTTTCGCCAATGGTTGGAAAACTGCGTGGCGTCTGACCAAGCTTTCGGAGTGTCCGACCTCGTCCTCTCGGGGTTCCTTAGGATCGTGACTCTCCCCAGAATCTTCAGAATTCCAACGCCGTTGGAAGAGGCACTCCACGTTGTTGCCAAGCTTCGAGCTCAGCCGAACTGTGTTCGGGTAACGCCTGGGGCACGACACTGGGAGATCTTTGTACGCCTCTGCCAACAAGCCGATGCTAAGGGGAACCTTATTCCCGACGCCTATCTGGCGGCGTTGGCCATCGAGTCCGGCAGCGAATGGATTACCACGGACCGCGACTACAGCCGGTTTCCTGGCCTTCGATGGAGACATCCGCTGGAATAGCCCTGGTTGCTAGCATCAGTTAGCCATGGGGTTATGGAGCGCGTCGTGGCCTGGATCTGCGGACTCGAACACGTCCGTGAGACCATTCCTTTCCCGCGCGTGTTCTATCGCCTGACACCGTAGGGGAGGGCTCCGCCCTCCCGCGCGCTTCTTTGCACACAGAGACTTGACACCTGCCGTAGAGAAGTCGACCAGGAATCACCCTCGCATGCTCCGCGAGTCTCCAATATCGCGGTATGATAGAATTTTCTGAAAGGCGCAAGATTGCATGTTGAGGGCAGGATGCTCAAAATCAAAATCCTGGGGGTCCCTTTGGACCTTGGGCAGGAGCGGCGTGGCGTGGACATGGGTCCCTCCGCCGTGCGCGCCGCCGGGTTGAATCACGCCCTGAAGAGTCTGGGACACCACGTGGAAGACGCCGGCAACATCCACGTCCGACTGCCGGAAGAACAACACTTCGGCGACCGGCACGCCAAGTACCTTAAGGAAATCGCCGAGACTTCCCAGGAAATCGCGCACCGCATTTACGAGGCGCTGGAGGGGGGGTACTTTCCCGTCTCGCTCGGCGGCGATCACTCGGTGGCCATCGGGACGCAGGCGGGCATTTCCAAGTTCTATCGCGACCGGAACCAATCCGTGGGGTGCCTTTGGATCGATGCGCACGCCGACATGAATACGCCGGAGTCCAGTCCCAGCGGCAACGTGCATGGCATGCCGTTCGCTACCACGCTCGGTCACGGGCCGGCAGCGCTGGCCCAAATCTTCGGGTTCGCGCCCAAGATGCGGCCGGAGAAGTGTGTTCTGATCGGCGTGCGCGCCCTGGACGCGCGCGAGCGCCGGATCGTCCGAGACTCCGGCGTGCACGTTTTCACCATGCGGGAAATCGACGAGCAGGGAATGCGGACCGTCGCGGAAAAGGCCATCGCACTCGCCTCGGAAGGCACGGCAGGGTTCGTGGTATCCTTCGACATGGACGCGGTCGACCCCGACGAAGCTCCCGGCGTGGGTACACCCGCGCGCGGGGGCATTACCTTCCGCGAGGCGCATCTAGCCATGGAAATGATCGCCGATAGCAGGAAAATGCTTGCCTTCGAATTAGTCGAGATCAATCCGATTATCGATGTCATGAATAAGACCGCGATTTTGGGAGTGGGACTCGTGGCCTCGGCGCTGGGGAAGAAAATCCTGTGACCAAGAAAATCCGCTTGGGGATTCTGTTTGGCGGCCGTTCGGGGGAGCACGACGTCTCACTTGCTTCTGCGACCTCGGTGATGAAGGCGCTCGATCCGGCGAAATATGAAATCGTGCCCATCGGCATCACGCGCGCTGGACAGTGGCGAGTGGGTTCCGGAGCGGTGCAACTTCTGCCGCAGGTCCTGGAAAGCGGCGACCCCGTCACGCCCTCCGTGGATCCTGCTGGGCCTAAGCTCCTGCCGCTTGCTCCCTCGACTCCGGCCACGAATTCGCGACCGGAGGTCGACGTCGTTTTCCCTGTTCTCCACGGCACCTTCGGCGAAGACGGCACCGTGCAGGGCCTGCTAGAGCTGGCGGACCTTCCCTATGTCGGTGCGGGGGTGCTCGCCTCCGCAGCGGGCATGGATAAGGACTTGATGAAGCGCCTGTTTCGCGACGCCGGCCTGCCGGTCGTTCCCTGGGAGCTCGTCCTGCGGGCGGATTGGCGGAAGAATCCCGCCGCCGCGCGCAAGCGAATCGAAAAACACTTACGGTATCCACTGTTTGTGAAACCCGCGAACCTCGGCTCCTCGGTGGGGATCAGCAAGGTTCACAGCTTGCGCGAACTGCCTCGGGCAATGGATCTGGCCGGGCAATACGACCGGAAAATCCTGGCAGAAAAGGCAATCGCCGCCCGTGAGATTGAATGCTCCGTGCTGGGTAATGATGCCCCCCAAGCTTCCGTGCCGGGGGAAGTGGTTTCTGTTAACGAGTTCTATGATTACGAGGCGAAGTATATCAAGGAAGGCTCGGAGCTCATTATCCCCGCACATCTCACGCCACGGCAAACGAAGCGTGTGCAGGAAGTGGCCATTCGCGCCTTCCAGGCCATCGACGGCGCCGGCATGGCACGGGTGGATTTTCTCCTGGACCGCAAAACGGGAAAGGTCTACGTGAACGAGATCAATACGATCCCGGGCTTTACCTCCATCAGCATGTATCCCAAACTGTGGGAGGCGAGCGGCGTCTCTTACTCCAAGTTGCTGGACCGCCTGATCGAGCTGGCCCTTGAGCGCCACCGGGAAAAGTCTCACACCCGCTTCGCGTATTCCCCTGAAACTTAGGAGCGCGGTTTCGCGTCTTCCCGCCGCAAGAACTTTCTTGACCTGGAGTGGGTCATTGTGCTATTTAACTATATGGTTAGTTAAATGATCAGGCGGACGAAGAAGAGTGCCATTTTGGATCGGGTGCGGCACCACGACAGTACCGAGACGCGGGCTTCCATCCTGAAGGCTGCCGAGCGCATTTACGCTGAAGACGGCTTGGCGGGTGCACGCACCACCGCCATCGCCGCGGCCGCCGGGGTGAACAAGGCCTTACTGTATTACTACTTCAAAAGCAAAGAAGCACTCTACCAAGCGGTCGTGGGCTCGGACGTCAAAGAATTCCAGCGGCACGCGGAGCAGGTGCTTTCGGCCAAGGGTCCGGCGGGACCCATTCTCTTGCGTTATGTAAGCTATCACTTTGATTTCATTGGGACACACCCGCATTATCCTCGCATCTTTCAACGCATGATGATGGAAGGCGATCGAAATTTGGAGCGGCTAATTCGCGAGTACTCGATCCCCCTCAGGAAACTCTTGGTAGCTCTCCTTGAGCGGGGAATGAGGTCGGGGGAATTCCGGCGGCTGGACAGGGACCACGCGATCGTCTCAATTGCTGGGCTGACGGTGCACTATTTCAACCTTGCTCCCGCAGTTCGGATGATCACCGGGCAGGACCCCTTCAGCAAAGCCAACTTGGCGAAAAGAAAAGCAGAGGTGCTGAGGTTTATCCGCCACGCGCTCTTTAGGAATCCGGAGGCTGTCGAGCGATGAGGCGAAAGATTATTGTACCGATCGTGATAGTGGTCGTTCTCTGTGGCGGAGTCGTCTATTACAAGGCTGTCACCGCGCCTCGGCCCATCGTTCTTACCGGCATCGTCACGACCAACGATGTGATCGCGAGCTCGCAAATCCAAGGACAACTCGCGCAGGTGCTCGTGAAGGAAGGCGACACTGTGAAGCCCGGGCAGTTGTTGGCCGTCATCGAACCCCAAGAACTGCGGGCGGATGAATCGTATTACCTCCACTCTCAACAGGGAACAGCCGCGCAGGTCAGTGAAGCAGAAGCCGCGTTGATATTTCAGGAGGCGCAAACGCGCGACCAGATCAAGCAGGCAGAGGCCGCTATGGCCGCGGCGCAGGCCCAGGAAAACGAGGCCAAGGCCGACCTGGAGCTTGACCGGTTGAATTATCAACGGACCAAGGGCCTATACGACCAGAAGATCGTTTCGGAGCAGGCGCTGGATCAGGCGCGCGCCGCCTTTGAGGCGCAGAAGGCGCACGTGGAATCCCTCCGCAAACAGGTGGATGCCCAGCGGGCGACGGTCGCACTTGCCCGGTCGAACGAAAACCAGGTTGCCGTGCGGCGGGACCAACTGCTCGCCATGGAGCGACAACTCGCTGCCGCTGGCGCACAAAGGTCGAAGGCACAAGTCCGCCTGGACTATACGGAGATTCGCACGCCCATTCCGGGTGTTATCGCAGTGTTGGCAGCCCGTCAGGGTGAAGTGGTGAATATTGGTCAGCCGATCGTCTCGATCATCAATCCGGACGACCTCTGGGTGCGGGCAGATGTGGAGGAGACGTACATCGACCGCGTGCGCCTGGGCGACCGCATGACAGTACGTTTGCCCTCTGGGGCGGAGCGTGTCGGAACCGTCTTCTATCGGGGCGTCGATGCTGACTATGCGACCCAGCGTGATGTGAGCCGAACCAAGCGGGACATCAAGACGTTCGAACTGCGCCTGCGCGTCGATAACACTGACCGACGATTGTGGCCAGGCATGACCGCCTATGCCACACTCCCCCCGCAGGATACACGCTAGACTCGCGCCCGGCGACCGCGACGGGAATGATGAAATCACCAACCCTGCAGGCCAAAACGATCGCAGCCGTGGAAGTCGAGAGACTGCGCAAGTGCTTCAACGGCTTTTGCGCGGTCGACGACTTGACTTTTTCCGTGGGATACGGGGAAGTGTTCGGTCTTTTGGGTCCGAACGGCGCAGGGAAATCCACCCTCATTCGTGTGCTCACCACGCTGCTGCCGCCGACTTCCGGCGCGGCGCGCATCCTCGGCTTCGACGTCGTCCGGCATGCCGAGCAAGTCCGCAAATGCATCGGTGTCATTCCCCAGGCCATGACTTCCGATCTTGACCTGAGCGCCATGGAGAACATGCAGATTTTCTCCAAGCTTTACGGCGTTCCGCGCGAGCGCCGCATCAAGGTCGCCAGAGAACTCCTGGAGGCGGTGGACCTTTTTCCCTGGGCGGACAAACCGGTGAAGAATTTCTCAGGAGGCATGCGGCGACGGCTGGAGATTGCCCGTGGGCTCGTGCACGAGCCCCGCATCTTCTTCTTGGACGAGCCCACCACGGGCCTCGACCCTGCCTCGCGTGTGGGCGTGTGGGAAATGCTCATGAAACTGAAGAAGGAGCGGGAACTGACTATTCTTCTGACCACGCACTACATGGATGAGGCCGACAAACTCTGTGGCCGCATCGCCATTGTCGACCATGGCAAGCTCGTCGCGCTGGATTCGCCGCTCAAGCTGAAGGCCTCCATCCCGGGAAACAATATTCTAGAGGTCAGCTTTTCGCGCATTCCGGCGGGCTGGGTCGAGACAGTCAAAGGCCTTCCTGACGTGCAGAGCGTGAAATCAGACGACCACGTGTTTCGCATCGGTTCCAATAACGGGCCGAAGACGACCGTGGCGCTGATGGAGGCAGCCCGGGAAGCGCAAATCGAGGTCACCTCTCTTTCCGTGCAGAGTACCACGCTCGACGATGTGTTCATGCACTACACCGGGCGACAGTTGCGAGACGCCTTACAAGATGCGCTCGGCTATGACCCCACCGTTTTTTATCAGCGGCAGGGAAGGTAGAAGATCATGCATCGAATCCTGGCTCTGATCGAGCGCGACATGCGCAAGTTCATGCGCAGCCCCACGCTCATTGTGGTGTCGATGTTCTTTCCCCTCGTGCAACTGGTAGTCCTCGGATACGCCTTTGGCGGGAAGATCAAGGAGCTGCGCCTGGGGATTGTCGATCAGGACCATGGGATGCCCACCGTGAGATTGCGAGAGATGTGCGGAGCCATTGCCGCCAACGCCCGCACTTTTGAGACGGTTGAGTACTCCGATCCTCAAAAGGCTTTGATTGACTTGCGGGAAGGGCGCATCAATGGCGTTTTGAACGTCCCTCCGGAGTTTTCCCGGCGTTATCTGGCCAAAGACGCCCCCCAAATCGCTCTGGTCGAGGACAACACCGACAACTTCGCCGTCAGCGCGCTGGAGGCAGGGTTCAGCGGACTGGTCAGCGCTTTTGGTCAAGGCGGCAGCCAGCCGCGTGTCCCTTCCGGGGTCACGCTCTCGGTCGTGGAGCTTTATCCTTACGTACCCTATATCCAATACCTCCTGCCAGGATCTATCGTTTTGGCGATCTTCGTTTCCGCGATGATTGGCGGAGGTATTATCTATATTGATGATAAAGCTCGCGGGCTCCATGAAGGCTATCTGGTCACGCCGATTTCCAAGTTTGAACTCATTCTCGGTTTCAATCTCTCCGGGGCGATCAAGGCTTTCCTGGCAGGGATTGTTCTGACCACCCTGGGGTCCGTCATCGCGGGGGTTCCGAACCCCCTGGACCCCATCCGTATGATGAAGCTACTCCTGGTGATTGTGACCACCTCCTTGGCTTTGATCAGTATGATGTTTTTCCTAATGGTCAGGGTCAGTGACCCGCTGGTGCCGCGGGCGACTTTCGGTGTGCTGAACACACTGCTGTTCTTCCCCAGCGGCGCCGTCTATCCCGTCTACGGGTTCCCAACCTGGATGAAAGTGATTTCGAAAGGCGACCCCTTCACGTACGCCGTGCACGCGTTCAAGACGCTGCTGCTCAAGAACACCGGGATCATGGCCATCGCCTGGGACCTGACTTATCTGACGGTGTTCACGGTCGTGATGATGTTTGCGGCAACGGTCCTTTTCCGACGTTCGCTCTGACAGGGCGCCTGGTAATTCGTCGGCGCATCTAACATAATGCAGGGGCTTGGAGGTTCACCTATACACTTAGTCCCGGGAGAAATCACCGATGACCTTGCTTGATGCCACACCCCCCAAAAAGCCTCGCAAGATCGGGCGCCATATTCTGCTCGCCCTGGTGATCCTCGTGGTGGGTGGAACACTCTACATTGTTTTCCGTAATTTTCCTGAGGAGCGAGCCGTCGCGCGTTTTCTCACCACGCTCGAGCAGGGCAACTTTCCGGAAGCCTACCGGCTTTGGCAGCCCAGCCCAACTTACTCTTACCAGGATTTCCTTCACGGCTGGGGCGAGCAAGGTGACTACGGCAAGATCCGCAGCTTCAAAATCCTGGGTTCGCGCTCCAAAGGTTCGGAGACGGTCATCGTCACCGTCACCATCAACAATGAACAGCCGCCCCTCGACCTCCTGGTCGATCGCAAAACCAAAGGGCTCGCCTATTCCATATTTTGAAAAGCGGGGCGTGAATGCGAGGCCTTGTCGCCCGCTGCTGCCCCCGCAACCGAACGAGGCGTCGCGTCAGACCGCTTGAGTGGCCGTGCAACAGCGCTACGCTCAAGCCGTGCCCTGACGAAGAGAGGGGGGCGGCCCGGCGACTTGACTACGGTGTGGAGTGCTTGAAGTTGGCAGTGACGGCCTCGAGCAGTTCACGCGGCGAGATTTCCGCCGTGCCGAATTTCAAGACCACGCGGCCGGCGGCGAGGTTGGCAAGTTCCGCAGCTTCATGCATCGTGGCGCCGGCGGTGTAGGCGAGTGCCAGCACGGCAAGAACCGTGTCCCCGGCGCCGGTCACGTCGTACACCGGGCGGGGGACACTCGGGATTTCGCGCATCGTACCGTCGGCATCGAAGAGCGTCATGCCTTCCGCTCCGCGCGTAATGAGCAGGTACGAACACTGCAGCGTGGCCAGCAAGTGGCGCCCACCCATTTCAATCTGGCGTTTGTCGCGCAGCGGGAAGCCGGCCATCAACTCGGCCTCTCGCAAGTTGGGGGTGACCATCGTGGCGTGGCGGCAGAGCTCCGGGTGTTCGGGCTTCGGATCCACGAAGATGGGGAGCCTCCGTTGTCGCGCCATCGCTTTGATCTGGTTGCTCAGCTCCGCGGTCACCGTGCCTTTGCGGTAGTCCGAGATGATCAACGCTCGCAACTTGCGAACCCAGCGCGCAAAGCTGCGAGCCACCGCGTCGCCGGTACGGCTGGAAATGTTCTCCGGTCTCTCAACGTCCAGCCGCAGAAGCTGGTGCTGGTGGGCGGCGATGCGCATTTTATGCGGGGTGATACGCCCCAGTTCCTGAATGAGCGTCGCGTGGAGGATTCGCCGTCGTTTCAGAAGCTCCTTGAGCCGCTTTCCGCTGTCATCCTTTCCGATAGCGCCGAAGGGGATGGGCCGGCCGCCCAACGCCGCGATGTTGGCGGCCACGTTGCCGGCTCCACCGGGAAACCCTTGCGCGGTATTCCGATCATTCATCACGACAACAGGCACCGGGGCTTCCGGAGAAATGCGCGTGGCCTCACCCTCCAGCAGCTCATCGAGCATGTAGTCGCCTAAGACGCCAATCGTGAGCCCTCGAAACTTCCGGATGATGTCCCGGAACCGTCTATGAGTCTTCTCCACGGCTTCCCTCACGGGCAGGGGCGGTGAGGTAAGACTCCCACCCCGTGCCATCGCAATCAACAGGACTGTGCCAGCACTGCTTCCACGGCGTCCTTCACCTGGTCGAAGGTCACTGACAGAATACACTCAGGCTTTTCAAATCGGCGGCAGCGATCGCCGGGGCAAGGATTGCAGTCGAAGAAATTCTGCACCACGCGCGCGGCTGGGTTCGAGCTCTGTCGTGGCCAGGGACCCCAGATTGAAGAACTCGAGGACCCGAAGATGACCACGACGGGTCGCGACAGCGCCGCGGCCATGTGGGCAGGGCCGCTGTCGTTTCCCACAAACAGGCTGGCGCCGGCGAGGGCCGCCGCGAATTGTCCCAGGCTCGCGTCTTCCAGTCGCCGGATCGTCGAGCCCGAGGCCTTCTCCACCGCGTCGAGCACAGGCGATTCTCCCGGTCCGCAGGAGTAAACAGGCGCGAGGCACGCTTGCTTTTCCAGGTATTCACCGAGTTGAGCAAATCTCTCGGGCGCCCATTCTTTCGTTTTGTACAGTGCGGTGGGATGAACGATGGCGTAAGGCTGTTCGGAAGCGATCCCCAGGCTCTGACGTTTGGCGTCCCACCACGTCGTTTGCTCCGCACCGGGCCAAAGCTGCGCCCGCGGGATTTCCTTCCGCGGCAGTCCCAAATAGAAAAACACCGCAGCGTGATGTTCGGCAGTATGAAGAGAAGGTTGGCCTAATATGCTCCGGGCGTCCGGAATCAAAATGTGGTAGAGGCGCGACCCCCGAAAATGGGCAAAGCCCACACGCCAGCGGGCGCCGCTCCAGCGCGCGAGAAGCCCGCTGGTCGGGCCGCCGTGCAGATTCACGCAGACGGAGAAGGCTCTCTTGCGAAGCCCGCGAATGACTTCAAGACTCGAGGAAAACTTGCGCCAGCCTGAGCCCTCACCGGGAGTCAGAATTTCTTCCACCGCGCGGTTCCCCTCCAAGAGCTCGCGAAAGCGGGATTCCACCATCACGGAGATGCGGAGGTCGGGCCGCCACTCCTTCAGAAGACGCAGAGCGGGCGTCAGCAGGATGATGTCGCCGATGGACCTGAGGCGAATGAGCAGAATGCGTGCTCCGGGCGGAAGGTCGGGAAGAAGGGAAGCCGCGTTCATGCTTTGTCATATGACGCGCAGCGCACCCGGCGTCACTCCGTTTCGACTTTGGCTTCGTCGACGAGCATGACCGGGATATCGTCTTTGATGGGATAGACCCGCCGGCATTGGGCGCACTTCAGGCCCTGACCATCGGGCGTGAGTTGAACCGGTGCCTTACACGCCGGGCAGACCAGGATCGCGAGCAATTCTTGAGGTACGGCCATGCAAAACCTCCAGCGGCTGCGAATCTAGCAGACGCTTTCAGTGAATTCAAGCCACACGCCGCCCCTCACTCCTCGGCGGCGGTCGTCTTCCCCCAGGGGGCAATTTCCACCCGCAAAACGCAGGTCATGTTGCGCCAGGAGGGAGGATCGATTTTCCAGACCGCGAGGATCGCCGAGCCCTGGTACACGCGTTCAAATCCCAGCTCGGATTGAGAAATGGTTTCAATCGGTACGATCCACCAGCGAGCCTGCGGCCGCGCCTGGAGGGTGATCTTCACCTGCTGCCACTCGTCCACCAGGACTAGTTTGGCGGAGTCGATTTCGCCGCGGAACTCCAGCGCGCGGCGGACATCATTGGTCAGGAAATAGCGGTCGTGCGCGTCGGGAGCGAGAAGGTTCAAGACTAACTCCAGCCCCGTGGCCATGCCCGTGGGGCAGGCGCGATCGGTGGAGAGTGAGGAGCGGCATTCCATATGCCACGTCGAGCCCGAGACTTTGGAAGTCAAGGTTTTGACAGCCTCGACCCGCATCTCGCAACCGTTCGTGACGACCTGGGCGGCATTTCGTAATTCGACCACGGCCCCGGAGGCTTGGACGGGCGTGGCCTTCCAGGCGCCGCGCGCCAGAGTCTCATTCTCTTCCAGACGGAGGTACTCGAAATCCTGCCAGCGTTTGGCCCCGGCAAAGAGATAGGTGCGGAAGGCATGCCGCGCGTAGCGGTCGTACCGGAGCAACGCATCCAGGTGTGATTCTTTGCTGAGCACCAGATCATGGATGGAAGCGGGCCCTTCGCGCGGCGCCTGCTTGGAGGCCACCTGCTTGCGTACGACCGCGTGGTAGGCTTCCGGGCGCCGCATCAGAGAATTGATCAGCTCAACATTCGCGGGCTGGTAGCGCAGGCTTGAGACCGTGCCGCCATCCGCCGGACGCAGGATCATGCCGGCAATATTCTGCCTGATGAGGATTTCCTCCTGGCCGTCCACGTCGAAGTCCGCGATCACCATCTCGGCTTTTGCATCGGCGCCGCGGCCTTCCGCGCGATCGAGTTGAGATTCGGCCTGAATGAGGTGGCGAAGAATCGCGCTGCGCAGGTGCGGCGCATAGAGGCCACCAAATACCCCGTGCCAATACGAGTCATTGCACTGGGCGGCCAGCAGGTGCGCCTGCGCCTCCGCCAGCAAACTTGCTTTTTCCGTTCCACCCGCCGCAGAATCGTTCAGCTTCTGCAAGCGACGGCTCACACTCAACATCTGCTTCTGGATCTGATTTGCCTCCGGGTACTTGCTCAGGAAATTGCGCCACAACCCTCCCCGCAGAAAGCGCTGGAATCGCGCTCCATTGGGCATGCGCTCGCTTTCTTCCAGGCAGGCTTTGAACTCCGCCGAAGCCGTGGGCGGCAGTGCCCACTCCATCATCTCCGCGTAGGAGGCGGTGGGGAGATAAATGCGTCCCAGCGCAGCGTGCGAGCTGAGATAGTCGGAGACAGTGGTTGTCTCCAGCCAATCCTGACAGCCCTCGACTGCCTCGAGAAATCGTTCGAGCCAACGGTTCTTGTAGACGTGATCGTAAGTTCCGGGCCAGACGCCGAATTTTTCGCAATCATCGCCCATGGCAAAGAGCGCGTCAGGCTGGTCAATTCCTTCGCGCAGGATACGCAGCGTCTCCGCCGGTTCCTGAAAGGGGATGGTGTAGCGGAAAGCTTTCAAGCTGGGAACCAGGCGCAACGGAAGGCCGTCCTCTTCGGTCAGGTAACTGCCGCGCAGTTGCCAAGGCTGTAAACCGGCGGCCAGGAAGTGCGTGTCGTCCAGCACCACGTACTCGACACCCGCCTCGGCCAAGGGGTGCGGGAGCGTGGGCTCCCAAACTCGCTCGGCGATCCATGCGCCACGCGGCGCCGAGCCGAAACGGTCGCGAATGTAATCGGCCAGCTTACCAAGCTGCGAAATCTTGTCCGCATCGGGAATCATGGGCAGGATGGGCTCGTAGTAGCCGCCGCCGACCAATTCAATCTGGCCGCGATGCACGAGTTCACGGAGCAACTGGAAGTACTCCCGGTGGTGGTTTTCCAGCCACTCCAGCAGGACGCCGGAAAAATGCAGGCTCAGGCGGATGCGCGGGTGCCCCAGGAGCGAACGCACGAAAGGCGCATAGGACTTCTGGTAGGCGTCTTCGATGACCTGGTCGAAGTTTCCCACCGGCTGATGTGCATGGATGACGAGAGCGAAGGATACTTTACTCAACTTTACGGTCCTTCCTGAGGCTTGAGGCAACTGCCGAATTCCTAAGAATAGAATGGAACCCTGGGTATTGTCAGTAAGAAATATTGTATCGCAACGAGATATGGTGCGCGTCGTAATCGGGAGGGTTACAGGATCATGACGTTGACACCCTTGCAGCCTCAACGGGGACATCCGAAACGCTGTGTCTCCCATTCCCCACGCCGGTCCGGTGGATTCATGATTGCCTCGCGGGGAAGGACTCGCGGGGGCTGTTCAGAGGAGCGTCACCTTGCCCCTGCCCATTGGCTCAGGCAGTCCGCTAGAAATCTTGAAGTCGAGGACTTGGTGTAAATGAGTCAAGTTTTTCCACCTCCGGAAGGGCGGGGCTTCAGCCCCGCCGAAACGGCCCCCTCACCCGTCCTTCGGACCGCCCTCTCCCCCGCGTGGGCGGGGGAGAGGGACGGGGTAAGGGGGAAAGCACGTCAGTACGGCGGGGCTGAAGCCCCGCCCTTCCGGCAAACAAACACGCGCGTCGGTCTTAGGCAAAGCCTCGCTAGACGTTGAAGAATCGCCTCTCCTTTGGGGAGGCCAGGAAAGCTACTTGCGCCCGGGCGTGATAAGATTTGCGCCACAGGAGGATCTTATTCTTGCGGCCAACAACCAAGCCCATCGAGGTAGGAGGAAATGTGATCGACCCCAAGGCGTTGCTGGCATACTGCGAATCGCAAAGGGACGCGCTCTTGCGGTGTTTGCGACAGGCGGTGGAGATCGAATCACCGAGTCAGAACAAAGCCGCAGTGGATTGCCTGGCGAACTTTTTTGCGCAGGAGTTCAAGAAACGTGGCGCGCAAGTGCGCTTGTTGAGCCACGCGACCGCGGGCTCGGCCGTTGTGGCGGAGTTCTGGGGGCAGGCGCGCCGGAGGCAGCCCATCCTACTGCTTGGCCACTTGGACACGGTCTGGGACGTCGGCACGCTGGCCGAGATGCCGTTTCGCGTCCGCCGCGGGCGCGCCTACGGGCCGGGCATCTACGACATGAAATCCGGCCTCGTCTGCGGTCTCTGGGCGGTGCGGGCGCTCGAGGCGTTTAAGATAACTCCTCCTGGTCCTGTGCGCTTTTTCTTGAACGCGGATGAGGAAGTGTCAAGCATCGCCTTTCGCAAGGAAATGCTCGCAGAAGCCCGGCGGGCCCGCGCCGTATTGGTGCTGGAACCTGCCGCAGCGCGCGGCGCACTCAAGACAGCCCGCAAAGGCGTGGGAGAATTCAAGATCACAGTTCGCGGCCGCTCGGCCCACGCCGGGGTCAATCCCTCGGCGGGTGTGAATGCGATTTCTGAGTTGGCTCGGCAGGTATTGCGCATCGAAAAGCTGGCGCGCCCACGGCGGGGGCTAACCCTCAATGTAGATGTTATTCAGGGCGGTACACGCTCGAATGTTATTCCCGAACTTGCTACGGCATGCGTTGACGTGCGCGTGCCGACGGCGCGCGACCGCGAAGAGATTGAAAGGAAGATGCGCGCTTTGCGACCTATTCACCCCGAGGCCAAATTGGAAATTGGCGGTGGGATCAACCGCCCGCCCATGGAACGAAAAGCGGCCATTGCGTTGTTTCGCAAGGCACGCGAGTTGGGGCGGCAGATGGGCCTGGACCTGAAGGAAGCTGCGACCGGGGGAGGTTCCGACGGCAACTTTACCGCCGCCCTGGGGATTCCTACGCTCGACGGCCTGGGCGGAACGGGCGATGGAGCCCACGCGCGTCACGAGCACGTCATCATCCGCGAGTTGCCTCAGCGCGCAGCCTTGCTGGCCGCGTTGCTGGCGTCGCTTTAAGCGGTTGCTGAAAAAGGCTCTTTAGCTGTCATCCTGAGGAGCTGGAGGCGACCTGCCTGCGTAGGCAGGCGAAGGATCTCAGCAGTCGCTTGATCGTTGAAACTGGCGGAATCTTCCGCACAGTTTATGCCCGAGAGGAGCGAACGGGCTCATGATGACATGCCAAAGCCTCTTTCGGCAACCTGCTATGAACCATATCGCTTCACGACATAGTTGGCGACTTCCTCTTCGAAGGCGGGGTAGCTCAAGCGAAGCTCGTCCTGCAACAGGGTCTTGAAGTCGGAGGAAGGCATCAGCTTCAACATCCTGCGGATTTCTCCCATGCCGAAAGTGTCACGGAGGTACTCGAGTCCGGCGAGAGACTTGGCGTAAGCAAGGCCCACCTGATCCTGCGGCAAACCCACAAAAGGCGCCTCGAGCGATGCGAAAGCAGGGATCTTGCCGGCGGCGAAGGCTCGCGCCAGTTGGGCGCCCAGCGCCGCCGTGGTGGCGCCGTCCTCGAGCTGAGCCACGCCCTCGTTAAACCAGGTTGGGCAATGGCCCACGGTGATCTGGCGGATGAAGGAGTGCGTCAACTCGTGTTTCAGCACTCGCGCGAGATCCGGGGTCATCACGCTGAGGCCTGAGATGGGGACGCGGATTTTTCCATCATTCAAGGCTCCCACCCAGGACGGGGAACGCGTGATATCGCGGAAGGCCTGACTGGGGTAAAGAAGGACGACGATCGCTTCCGAAGGGGAGTAATCAAGATCGAGCACCAAGTTCTGAAAGGAGCCGTCGAGGCTGTTCAGGATCGCACCACTCAACTTTTCGGCTTGTTCGCCTTCGTAGCGGAGCAGGAAGTGCTCGCTGCGCAGCTCGGAGTAGGAACCTGAAACATCGCGCTCCAGCTCTGCTTTTTCGATGGCTTTGCGCAAGCGGGGATCGTCCGCGATGGCGAGCGCCTGGTTCCATTCCGCGATGGCCTGATCGAGGTTTTCCATTCCATAGTAGGCTGAGCCCAAGAGCACGTGAAAGTCCGGCGACCGCGGATAGCGGTCTGCCTCCGGCCGAAGCAGATCGACCGCTTCCAGATAATGGTCTTGCTTCGTTAAGAGGTAGCCGAGAGCGAGTGTCAAGGCTTGGTCATGGGGCAGGTATTTGACAGCGTCACGATACTTCAGGATGGCCGCTTCCGGGTCGCCTTTGCGCGTCAGAAAAACCGCCGCCTGCTGGTAGGCTTGCTTGAGCTGGTGAAGGTTTTCGGGCGAGGGGTTGTGGAGAGCTTCGTCACCCAGGTGTGTGAGGTAGGCCTCATCCACGGCGCCGTCGTGGATGACCGCCGACCCTTTCTCGACGGGCGCGTCCGCGGGCGGCGGAAGGGGCAGCGAGAGCTCGCGGCTTGGCCGAGACGCATCTTGCTGCGGTGAAGCGGCCGGGGCTGCCGATTTCTCAATGCGCTCCACCAGGGATTTCGGCAGAGCGAATTCGCCGCCGCCCATCTCGTAGAAAACCTGTTTCGCATCTTCTTTTGTGACTTGGGCAACTATCTTTCCACCGTTCTTTAGATAGATAACATCCGCTTTCAGAAGCGAAGGAAACAGGAGGAGAATGCACGCCAGAAGCATCCAGACCCTCCGGCCCGCCCCGTGGCTCGCGACGTACTTTCGAATCCCAAAGTGCCCTGACATGCTCCCGGCATCATACAACAGTGCTCCGAGTCGCGTCGAGTTGAGGAGGCTGTGGTTTCCGCGCTACAGTAGAGCTTGGAGGGGAGTGACATGGAGTCCCTGGGAATCCATCCTCAACAAGTCGGCTGGAAAGATTGCAGGTTTGCGCTGCCCGTGTTCTTACTTCTGGCGAGCCTGCTCCACGCGGCCCCGAGCCAGGCGCCACGGCCTCCTGACTCGCTTGAACTGCTGAAGCAGTTGAACAGCGCCACTATCGATCGCACACAAGTCTATGCCATCCGCAACGCCCGCATCACGCGCGACCGGATGAGCCTGTACTTCAACCGCGGCTTCATAGCTTTCATGACAAAGATAGATGGCGAGGTCACTGGGGCCGTCTTCTCGGGAGAGGGTGAAATCTTAATGATCCCACCCACCCAGGCCGAAAAGCGGAACCTTGCGCAGTTCACCCAGGCCCCCATTTTGGAGGAGAGCTTTGGTTCCGTCTACATGCGTTTCACGGATCGGACTGCCGAGGAACTGCTGGCGGCGTCGCAGAAGCCTGATCCGGATGATCCCGAGCAACCCGATGAGTTTGTAGAACGGTGGGCCTCGACGGCGCAAAACCTGAATTTTGTCACCTCCGTCCGCATCCTCATGGATCTGTTAGGCGACCGCAGTCGTCCCTACTTTTACGCGCGCGTCCAGGGACAGAGCCTGGGAGTGTTCGAAGTTGTCGACGATGAGCGGCTGGCGGAGGCGTTCAGTATCGCATCGCTGCGGAAGGTTGATTCCGAGGTGTATCCAGACCTCTGGTGTTCCTTTCCGACTCAAACCTCTCAGGCCAGGACAGTTGATTTGCTGCGAGGTTCGATGAGGGCGCTCTCTTATACGATGGATATTCGTATCCAACCGGACCACAGCCTGGAAGGTCGCGCCGAGATTCAGCTCGAATCACGTTCCGCCTCAGATCGCATCATCTCATTTGGACTTTCGCGCTGGCTCACGGTCTCAGGAGTCGAGGATGATCGAGGACGAAGTCTTCTGGTCATCCAGGATCCCGCGCTGGGAGAAGCGCCCGCGGAGCCCCGAACTTACGACCAGGTCGATGTCGTGCTCCCGCAGCCCCATCCTGTTGGTGAGCGCTTTCGCCTGATCTTCAAGTATCACGGCAACGTCATCGCGGACGTCGGTAACAGGGTGCTGTACGTCGGCGCTCGGGGAAGCTGGTACCCCAATCTGGAAATTGGCGCTCCGGTTCTCTTCGACCTGACCTTCCATTACCCGGAAAAGCTGGTGCTGGTAGCGACGGGAGCTCGCGTCGCGGAGAAGTCATCGGAAGGTTGGTTGGAGAGCCGCTGGCACTCGGACGGTGTTTTCCGGATGGCGGGATTCAACCTCGGCCCCTACATTTCCGTTGAGCGGCGAGCGGGCAAGACGCACGTGACCGTTTACGCCACGCGCGAAGCGGAAAGCTCGCTCGAAAAGCGGCGGGCCGTGGTGACAATTCCCTCCGTGATCATTTACGGACCGCCAGGGAGGGAAAACAATACGCCCAGTCTGGTTGTGAAAGTACCACCGCCGCTCACACCCTCAGCCTTCCTTGACCACGTTGCGGACGTCGCCGCTGATGCGGTGGAGTACTATGCCAGCCTGTTCGGCCCTTTTCCTTATCCGCGCCTGGCGATTTCGCAGGTTCCCGGGAACTTTGGGCAGGGATGGCCGGAACTGGTGTATTTGCCGACCCTCGCCTTTCTTTCCAAGTCGGATCGTAACGAGATGGGGCTCGGCAAAAGAGGTGGCGATCCCCTGGGGCCGGTCATCGTTGTGCACGAGATTGCGCATCAGTGGTGGGGGAATCTCCTGGGTTGGGAGACCTACCACGACCAGTGGCTTTCGGAAGGGCTGGCCAGTTACGCGGCGGCTCTCTTCCTGGCTCGGCTGAAGGACGGCGACCGTCAATTCCGCGATCTCCTGCGCCTTTACAAGGACGATTTGCTAGCCAAAACCAAGGAGGGCAAGACGATTGAATCCGGTGGGCCAATTTGGCTCGGCCAACGGCTCTCCAGTTCCCTGGATCCGGAAGGATACCCCAACATCGTGTACAAGAAAGCCTGCTGGGTTCTCCACATGCTGCGGGGGTTGATGTCCGATCCCAAGACGGGTTCGGACGAACGGTTCTTCCGGATGCTACGCGATTTCATCGGCAAGTACCAAGGCCAATCGGTTTCGACGGAAGATTTCATCCATCATGTCGAGAAGTACATGACGGCGGAAAGTGATCTGGACAAGAACCACAAGCTGGATTGGTTTTTTAACGAGTGGGTCTATGAGACCGGAGTCCCCACTTACCGCATCGAGACGAACGTCCGCCGGCTCGCCGCCGACAAGTATCTGGTGCAAGGATCGATTACACAGAGTGACGTCCCCGGAGATTTCGAGATGCTGGTTCCTGTTGTCGCCATTTATGCCAAGGACAAGCGGGTCACGCTCGGCCGCGTCGCCGTCAGCGAGAATGGCGGCCGCTTCAAATTCACCACCACGCGGAAGCCGTCGCGCGTGACCATTGATGAAGAGAATCTCCTGGCAGTCGTGCGTTGAAGGCGGGTGCCGGATCCCCCCACGGGCAGTCCTCAGCAAAACGATAGATAAGCTTATCCCGGAGGCCAGTGAAAGGCGCGGCCTCCCAGCACGTGGACGTGCAGGTGGAACACGGATTGCCCGGCGCAGGTGCCGTTGTTAATCACGGTGCGATAGCCCTTCGGCTCCAGTCCCCGCTCGCGTGCGAGCCGTGCCGCGACGAGGAAGAGATGGCCCAGCAAGGCTTCGTCCTCGGCGAGAGCCTCCTTGAGCGAGGGCAGGTGTTTTCGGGGGAGTACGAGCAGGTGGATCGGCGCCTGCGGGTGAAGGTCTTCGATCGCCACGGCGCGATCATCTTCGTGGACGACCCTGGCGGGGGCCTTGCGGTCGACGATCCGGCAGAAGAGACAATCCGGCATTAGTTCATCCTGACGACGAAGGTTTCCGTGGCCAGATTCGCGCCGCGGAGCTTCTGGGCGAGGTCGCGCGCGGCGTCCTCGGAACTCTCGTGGCCCACGCGCACACGATAGAAGTAGTCGTCGCCGCGGTCGAAGCCCTCAATAACTACCGGCCCGTAGCGCGCTTCGATCCGGGCTTTCAACCGCTCGGCGTTGCCGCGGTCACGGAAAGCGCCGATCTGCACCGCGAAGATGCCCGCTTCGGGACTGGCGCCCAGCCCCAAGATCTCTAACTGCACACGCGCCACCCCGGGCATCTCGACGGCCTGAGCCGCAGCGTAAGAGAGATCGATAATGCGGCCCTCGACAAACGGCCCGCGGTCGTTGATTCGCACGGTCACGTCGCGCCCGCTCTCGAGGTCGTGCACGCGCACCTCGGTGCCGAAGGGCAGGGTGCGGTGCGCTGCGGTCATGGCATACATGTTGTAGATCTCTCCGCTCGCCGTGGGGCGGCCGTGATAGGGGCGGCCGTACCAGGAAGCGATGCCTTCCTCGCCTTGGATGATCGGCCCCGGAGCCGGCGCGGTGCGCGTGGGCGGTGGAGCGCGGCGGGTGACATGGGGAGCTTTGTGACGGTGTACGCACCCGGTCGCGGAGAGAAGCAGGGCCGTCACCACGCTGATCTCGACAGCGCGGTGTAGCAGTCTTCTCTGCGATCCTTCCCTCGAGTGGTTCAGCACCGGGTCAGCGCTTCGCTTTTTCCAGTCGGGCGGCCAATTTCGTCAGGCGGTCCGAGGCCCGAAGGAGAAACTCCGCCATCTCCTGACGGGTCTCCGGACGGATTTCGTGATCGAGAAACTTCCGAAGCTTTTCGAGTTCGTGATCTAGAGCGCGTCCAGCATCCTCAAACTTCATGACTCGGCTCCACTCCAGTCGCGTTATTCTAGTGCCGGTCCAACTTAATCTGCCCACACACTATACCTATATGTTGCAGGGTTGGGAAGATCGTGGAGAGGGGCTCGTTAGGATTCAGTTGGAACGGCACTAGTCAAGGCGCAGGCGGCGGACAAATGAAATTCCTGAAGGTCCAACAGGTCAGATATAATTCTGATTGGCGGGCGGAAGAGAAGGCTGGAGAATGGCATTACGTCCCAAACTGTGGTTTCAGTGGCAACGACTGAAAAAGGCCTGGGGATTTTCGTGGGGCACGCAGGGGAACCCACCGAGCAGTTCGGTCCGCATGTGCCCGCACTGCCGCGCGCTGATTGAGCGCGATGCTTCGGTGTGCCCGTTCTGCGGCGAACGCACCGGGCCCGTGCGCGCTCGGGGCAGCACCAGCGCGCCGGGGCGCGTGCTGGGGGTGATTCCGGTTCCCACCACGGCGACCTCCGTGGTGGTGGTGGCCAACCTGGCGGTCTACGCCATCTCCTGGTACATGACGCAGAATTCCGAGGCAGCACAGTTGTACGGAGCGCCGGCAATGGGCGGCATCAGCGGCGACGTGCTGGTGCGGCTGGGCGCCAAGGCTCCCTACATTTGGGCCGGCCAATGGTGGCGGCTGGTGACGGCCGTTTTCCTTCACGCCGGCCTGCTCCACATCGGGATGAACATGTGGTGCCTGGTGGACCTGGGCCCGGAAGTGGAATCCCTTTTCTGCGCCACCAAATTCACCGTGCTCTATCTGGCGACGGGAGTCGCGGGATTCATGCTGAGCCTCTGGTGGAGCCCTTTCGGAGTCTCGGTGGGAGCGTCAGGGGCAATCCTGGGGTTGATTGGCATTCTTATCGGCGCCAGCTTCCATCACGGGCATCTTGGCAGGGATTATCGCCGCCAGCTCTGGCGTTGGGTGATCTACATAGCGATTTTTGGAATCTTCTTCAGCGTTGATAACGCCGCGCACTTGGGCGGGCTGGCGAGCGGCCTGGTGCTCGGTTACTTGATTCCGGAAGGCGAACCCGCCACGCGCCCCAGCGAAAACCTGTGGAATGCACTCGCCGTGCTTTGCGTGCTGATCATTGCGGGGTCATTCGTCATGATGACCTTGCAGCTCGGGCACCCACTCCACTGAGCCGAATCTCCAGCAGGAGCCAACAATTCTTCGCGAAGCCTCACGCGGGCGCTGACCTCGCACGCGGGTGGAAAGGCAGCGCCGCGACTTCCGCCGTAACGCCCGAAGCGAAGGTGAGTTTGGTGCCTGGCTCGGAAACTTCGCGGCGCACGTAGGCGAGGGCGAGAGTCTTGCCGAGCGTGGGGGAAACGCAGGAGCTGGTGACCTCACCAATCCCTCTTCCCTCCGCGACCAGTTTCTCGCCGGGCCGGGGTGGCTGCGGGGCATTCACGATCAAACCCATCAGTTTCCAATTGACGTGGCCGCGGCTGCGCGTGCGCTCCACAATTTCCTGGCCGACGTAACAACCCTTGTTGAAGCTGAGCGCGTTCCAGAGCTCTGCTTCGAGCGGAATCACGTCTTCGCCTAGTTCCTGCCCGTAGCGCGGAATGCCGGCCTCGATGCGGAGACTCTCCAGCGCTTCGCACCCGCAAGCCAGCGTGTCGTAAGTCGGCGCCTGGCCGCAAGCCGCGCCCCAGACGGCCTCCATTCCTTGGGCGCTCACCCAAACTTCATAGCCTTCCTCGCCCGTGCTCGAGGCGCGAACAACGCGAATGGGAAAGCCCGCGTAGTTGGACGCAAAGTGGTAGAACTCCTGCATGGCGGGCAAGTCGATGTGCAGCGTCTTTTCCAAAAGCGGGAGTGCGCGCGGCCCTTGGAACGCCAGCGCGTAGAGGTCGAGCGGCTCGATCTCCACTTGGTCCGCGATGATGTAGCGGCCGAGACTCTGCATGGCTTTCTCGTGTAGGTCGGCGTCAGTGTCAACCAGGAAGTTGTCCTCGGCGCAGTACAGGCGCAGGTCCACCACGATGTGCCCCTGGGTGTTGAGGAGTGTGGCGTACGTGCCCTGGCCCGGCGTGAGCTTCTTGACGTCGTTGCTGACCAGGCGCTGGAGGAAGCGCGCGTTGTCGCGTCCCTTCAGGCGGAACTTGGCGCGAAAGGAAAAATCGAGGAGCCCGGAGGCACCGCGTACCGCACGATGCTCGGCGGTGGGATCCGTGAAGCGCGCGGGAATTATCGCGCCGTGATATTCGGCGAGCGTCGCTCCCTGGGAGACATGATAGTCAGCAAGTGGGGTTCGACGAGACTCAGTCATGGCGATGGATGGTGAGCGGATCGACTGCCTGACCCCGATCAAATGAATCCGAGCTGCAGTTTTGCGGCTTCCGACATTCGGCTCTTGTCCCAGGGCGGATCCCAAACGACTTCGACTTTGACATCCTTGACACGCGGAAGCACTGTGATTTTGTCCTCAACCTCGCCGGGAAGCACGCCCGCCGCAGGGCAGCCCGGCGCCGTCAGGGTCATCTTTACATGAACATGACCCGTAGTTTCCACTCTAACGTCGTAGATAAGACCAAGGTCGTAAATATTGACCGGGATTTCGGGGTCGTAACAGGTGCGCATCTTCTCAATGATTTTGTCCTGTAGCGCGACGACTTCCGAGACGGTCAAGGCGTCCTGCGGTGTGGAGGGTGTTGGTGAAGTCTGCTCAGGCATGGTCGATTACTCCGTGGTGGCGACGGCTGGCTCGCCCGCAAGCGCGCTGCGCAGGGTGTGCCAGGCGAGCGAGGCGCATTTGACGCGCGCGGGAAATTCCGAGACGCCGGAGAAGACCGCCAGCTTGCCGAGCGCGGGCGCGTCTGCGGATTTCACCGGCTGGCCAGTCACCAGGTTATGAAAAGTCTCAAAAAGCGCTTCCGCTTCGGCGCGCGTTTTGCCTTTCAACGTTTCCGTCAAAATGGAGGCGGAAGCTGTGGAGATCGCGCAGCCGGAACCCTGGAAGCTGATATCGGCGATGCGGTCGTCCAGGAGCCGCAGGTAAATGGTGACCTTATCGCCACACAAAGGATTGTAGCCATCGGCGTGGCGGTCAGCGTCTTCGAGCGGGCGGAAGTTCCGTGGCCGCTTGCTGTGATCGAGGATGACTTCCTGATAGAGGTTCTTCAGTTCCGACATAGCCTTCAAGAGTCCCTTCGGAGTGCGGTATCAACCAAACATCGCCTTCACCCGCTCCAGGCCCTCCGCAAGAGCATTAATATCCTGCTTGGTATTATAAAAGGCCAGAGAGGCGCGGATGGTGGCGGGCACGCCGAAACGTTCCATGACGGGCTGCGCGCAGTGGTGGCCGGTGCGCACCGCGATGCCTTCGCGGTCGAGCACGGTACCGACGTCATGCGGGTGCACGCCCTCTAGCGTGAAGGAGAGAACTGCGGCCTTCTCGCGGGCCGTGCCGATCAGGCGCACGCCGGGAATCTGGCCAATGGCCTCTGTGGCGTAGGTGAGCAGGGCGTGTTCGTACGAGGAGATATTATCCATTCCGATAAAAGTGACGTAGTCCAGGGCGGCGCCCCATCCGATCGCCCCGGCGATGTGGGGCGTACCCGCTTCGAATTTGTGAGGAATGTGGTTGTAAGTGGTCTTCTCGAACGTCACGGAGAGGATCATGTCGCCCCCGCCCTGATAGGGAGGCATGGATTCGAGCAGGCGGGCCTTGCCATAAAGCGCGCCGATACCCGTCGGTCCGAAAAGCTTGTGGCCCGACAGCACGTAGAAATCGCAGTCCAGATCCCGCAGGTCAACCTTCAGGTGCGGCGCGGCTTGGGCGCCGTCGACCAGCACCGGGATGTCCCGTGCATGCGCCATTTCCACGATCTGCTTGACCGGATTGATCGTGCCGAGCGCGTTCGAGACGTGGGCAACGCTGACCAGGCGCGTGCGGTCGCTCAAGAGTTTCTCGAATTCCTCCAGGATCAACTCGCCGCGGTCGTTGATGGGCGCGACGCGCAGGCGCGCGCCTTTCTCCTGGCAGAGAATTTGCCAGGGGACTATGTTCGAGTGATGCTCCAGTGCGGTGATCAGGATTTCGTCGCCGGCCTGGACGCGCTGGCGTCCGAAAGTCTGCGCCACCAGGTTGATACCTTCCGTGGCGCCGCGCACATAGACGATTTCGCGCGGGTCGGCGGCGTTCAAGAACCACTGAAGTTTGATGCGCGCGTCCTCGTAGGCCTGCGTAGCGCGCTCGCTGAGCAGATGCACGCCGCGGTGCACGTTCGAGCAGTCCTGGGTGTAGAAACGCAGGAGCGCGTCGATCACCACCTGCGGCTTTTGGCTGGTGGCGGCGTTGTCGAGATAAACGAGCGGCTTGCCGTAGACCTTCTGCTTGAGGATGGGGAAGTCCTCGCGGATTTTCCTAACGTCAAAGCCAGGCGTCAGCGCCTCGCGCGCCGGCGCGTGGATGAGGTTGCGCGTAGATGCCATCACGCCTCCTTGGCGGACTGGGTCTTGGCCAGCCGCGCAAACAGCCGCTCCGCAAGCCGCTCGCGCAGGGGCTGGAATTTGATGCGCTCCATGACGTCGTTGGCGAAAGCGTAGGTGAGCAGGCTCTTCGCCTCGTCGGCGGCGATGCCGCGGGAGCGGAGATAAAAAACCGCCTCGGCATCGATCTGGCCGACCGTGGCACCGTGCGTACACTTGACATCATCGGCGAAGATTTCGAGCTGTGGCTTGGTGTTGATGATTGCGTCCTCGGAAAGCAACAGGTTCTTGTTGCTCTGCTTGGAATCCGTCTTCTGCGCATCGGGGCGGACGATAATCTTGCCGTTGAACACGCCCTGCGATTTACCCTCCAGCACGCCCTTGTAAAGCTCCCGGCTCGAGCAGTGCGGCTGGGCGTGGTCGATGGTGGTGTGGTTGTCGACGTGCTGCTGCCCGGTAATGACGTAGAGGCCGTGCAGCAGAGATTCGGCGCCTTCGCCCCCGAGCACCGCCTGGACTTCCTCGCGCGTCAGGGCGCCACCGAGCTGGATAGAATGGGTCGCCACGGTCGAGGAGCGTTCCTGCTGCACCTGCACTCGCGCATAGTGAAGCGCCGCGGCGCTTTCCTGCTGCACCTTGCAGTAATCTAATAGCGCGCCTTCGCCCGCGACAATCTCCGTGACCGTGTTGGTGAAGGTCGGCTCTTCCGCGAGGCTGAAGAAGGTTTCGATGATGGTCGCCTGGCCGGTCGAGCCCATCAGTATCAGATTGCGAGGATGCGAAACCGTGGTCCGCCCACCACCCAGGGAAACCTGCAGGATGTGAAGGGGCTTCTGCAGCACCGCGCCTTTGGGGACTTCGATGAACGCGCCGTCTTCAAAAAACGCGGTGTTGAGTGCGACGAAGGCATGCGTCCTCGCATCCGCATAGCGCGCGAGATGGCGCTCCAGAACGGCGCCGTGATTCTTGAAGGCCGAGGCCAGGCTGCCGGCCTTGAGCCCCTTGGGAACTTCGCGCAGTTTCGACAGCTCCGGGATGTAGCGGCCGTTGAAGAAGGTGAGGCGACTGCAGCCCAGATCGGCGAGGGGCAGGCGCTCGATACGGCGCCGGATTTCTTCGGTCAGCTTCACGCGGGCGGGTGCGAACGGCAGGGAAACCAGGGGCGCAACGTTCGTGTACTTCCACTCCTCGTCGTGCGTCGAGGGGAACCCCAGCTCGGCAAAGCTCTCGATGGCCGTGCGGCGAAGCTTGGGAACCCACGCAGCCACATTCTCATTGAGAGTATTCTCAAGATGGGTAAAGCTTGAGAGGTAAAGGCCTTCTTGTTCTTTAACAACCGTCATGAAATTCCTGATCCCCTTCGGTCTTTAACAGTTGCCGAAAAACGCTCCAAACATGTCATCCTGAGCCCATTCGCTGCGCTCAGAGTAAACTCCGCGAAGGATCTCAGCATTTCCTTCGCTCACTACCGAGATCCTTCGTCGGTCGCCTAGGCGACCTCCTCAGGATGACAGCCCCGGCGAGTTCTTCAGCACACTTTCAAGAGCTGACAGCCACGCCGGACTCAATAGATTCGTCCAGCCATCCATAGCCCTTGTCTTCGAGCTCCAAGGCGAGCTCCTTGCCCCCCGACTTGACGATGCGTCCAGAGGAGAGCACGTGGACAAAGTCCGGGACGATATAGTTGAGCAGGCGCTGGTAGTGCGTCACCACGACCATGGCTCGCTCGGGCGCGCGCAGGGCGTTGACGCCGTTGGCCACGATCCTGAGCGCGTCGATATCCAGACCGGAGTCGGTTTCGTCCAAGATGGCGAGTTTCGGTTCGAGCACCGCCATTTGGAGGATTTCGTTGCGCTTCTTTTCGCCTCCCGAGAATCCCTCGTTCACCGAGCGACAGAGCAGGGGCTCGTCCATTTCCAGCAACTTCGCCTTCACGCGGAGGAGCGTGAGGAAGTCCATGGCGTCGAGTTCCTCGAGCCCGCGATGCCTACGGATGGCATTGAGCGCGGCACGCAGGAAATAAGTGTTGGAGACGCCGGGAATCTCCACGGGATACTGGAAGGCGAGGAAGATTCCCTCTCTCGCGCGCCCCTCAGGAGACATCTCGAGCAGGTTTTTGCCCTCGTACGTCACCTCGCCACCCGTAACTGCGTACACCTCCCGGCCCGAGAGTACTTGGGCGAGCGTGGATTTGCCGGAACCGTTCGGTCCCATGATGGCGTGCACTTCGCCGGCGTTCACCTGTAAATCAATACCTCGCAGGATTTCCTTATCCCCTGCTTTGGCTTGTAGGTTCTTGATGGTCAGCATTCTCACTCCGTCGTCGAAAATCGAAACCGGAAAATCGAGATTGGTTTTCTCGTAGACATCAAAAATCAGTGTCTGCGCTACCCACGATCAGATGTCGCCCCTGACGGGGCTTGCTTTGCGCGTCAACTCTGTTACCCACGGCTTGCGCCGTGGGCCACATGACATCGCCCCTTGCGGGGCTTTTTTACTATTCACTATTCAGAAGTCATAATGCAGAACTTATGATTTCTTCCGCAGTCCGTCGATGCTGACCGCCCCGGCGCCGCGCACTGCCAGGTACAGAAAGAAGAAGCAGTAAAGCACCGCGGTCTCCCCGTGGTTCAGGATGGGCCAAAAGCCCCCTGAAAAGTGTGCCTTGAAATAAGCCACTGCCATCTCACCGCTCAACAGGAAGGCCATGGGCCGTGCGAAGAATCCCAAGGCTATGAGGACGCCGCCGGCGAATTCGAGCACGCCGGCAGTGAGCATCCAGGGATTATGGAGCATGGGGTGTCCGCCCAAAACCCCAAAGAGCTTCTGCGCCCCGTGGCAAGCGAACAGGAATGCGAAAACAATTCGCGTCAAGGCCAAAGCGAAATCCTCAAGTTTGGACATGGTCGTTGCCCTTTCTCTTTTGCTGCTCCTTTTTCCCGCGGCTCGCGCCCGCGCATGCCGGGTCATAGGAGACCGTGGGCCACATTACTTCGTCCCCTCTGGGCTCAAAGAACTACAAATGCCAAATCGCAAATTCAAAATCAGCCACACATCGATTCACCATTCACTATTCACCATTCGTAATTCATAATTACCCCACGCTGCCTTCCAGGCTCACGCCCAACAGTTTCTGTGCCTCGACCGCGAACTCCATGGGCAACTCGCGAAAGACCTGCTTGCAGAAGCCGTTGACGATGACGCCCACGGCGTCTTCGGTGGAAAGGCCGCGCTGGCGGCAGTAAAAAATCTGCTCCTCGCCGATCTTGGAAGTCGAGGCCTCGTGCTCCACGATGGCCGTAGAGTTCTTCACTTCGAGATAAGGGAACGTGTGCGCGCCGCACTTATCGCCGATCAGCAGGGAATCGCATTGCGAATAATTGCGGGCGTTGGCTGCCCCTTTCAGGATGCGCACCGCGCCGCGATAGCTGTTCTGGCCACGCCCGGCGCTGATACCTTTCGAGACAATCGTGCTCTTGGTGTTCTTTCCAAGGTGAATCATCTTCGTGCCGGTATCGGCCTGCTGGTAGTTGTTGACGACCGCGACGGAGTAAAACTCGCCCACGGAGTTGTCGCCCTGCAGGATGCAACTCGGATACTTCCAGGTGATGGCGGAGCCGGTCTCGACCTGGGTCCACGAAATCTTGGAATTGACGCCCGCGCACTTGCCGCGCTTCGTCACGAAATTGTAAATGCCGCCCTTACCATCCTTATCGCCCGGATACCAATTCTGAACCGTGGAGTATTTGACGGTGGCATTGTCATGAGCGACGAGCTCCACCACCGCGGCGTGGAGCTGGTTCTCATCACGCATGGGAGCCGTGCAACCTTCCAGGTAGCTCACGTAGGCGCCTTCGTCAGCGACGATCAGCGTGCGCTCGAACTGGCCGGTGTCCTTGGCGTTGATGCGGAAGTAGGTGGAAAGCTCCATCGGGCAACGCACGCCCTTGGGGACGTAGGCGAAGGAGCCGTCACTGAACACGGCCGAGTTGAGCGTGGCAAAGAAGTTGTCGGTGTAAGGAACCACCGAGCCCAGATACTTCCGGACCAGCTCGGGATGCTCGCGTACCGCTTCCGAGAAGGAACAGAAGATGATGCCCATCCCGCGCAGCTTCTCCTTAAAGGTAGTGGCGACGGACACACTGTCAAAAACCGCGTCCACCGCCACGCCCGCCAGCAGTTCGCGCTCGCGCAGTGGAATGCCCAGCTTGTCGTAGGTCTTCAGCAACTCGGGATCGATGTCTTCGAGCCGCTTCGCCGACGCTTGCTTGGGCGCGGAGTAGTAGCGGATGGCCTGGTAGTCGATGGGGCCGAACTTCACGTTCGCCCAATTTGGCTCCTGCATGGTCAGCCAGTGCCGATAGGCCTTCAGACGCCATGCGAGCATCCACTCGGGCTCCCCCTTTTTGGCGGAGATGAGGCGAATGACGTCCTCGTCCAATCCGGGGGGGACGGTTTCCTGTTCAATGTCCGTCACGAAACCGTATTTGTATTCCTTGGTCGCCAGAAGTTCGACGTCTGTTTGAGGTGTGGCCATGAAATTTCCTCCTCATTATCCCCAAGCACGGCCCCAAGCGGGGCCACATTAGTCGCGAGCGGTACTTCTAACCGATTACTAAACCCGTCCGGGGCTGTCATCCTGAGGAGGTCGCCCAGGCGACCGACGAAGGATCCCGGTAGTGAGCGAAGGAAATGCTGAGATCCTTCGCGGAGTTTACCCCGAGCGCAGCGAATGGGCTCAGGATGACATTATCAGAGTGTCTTTCAGTCCCCTTCCTACGCTTGCCGAAGCCGCGGTGCGGCCGGAAGCCGTTCCTCGAGCGAGGGCATCTCGCGCAGGCGCTTCACCGTCTCCACCACACGGCCGAGGCAGTAATCGACTTCCGCTTCCGTGTTGAACCGGCCTAGCCCGAAGCGCAGCGGCGTCTGGGCTAGCTCCTCGGGGACTCCCAGAGCTTTCAACACATAGGAGGGCTCGGGGGTGGCCGAGGTGCAGGCCGAACCGGAAGAAAGGGCGACGTCGTTCAGGTTCATCATCAGTGCCGCGAGCTCGACGCCGCGGAAGCTGACGTTCAGATTATTCGGCAATCGATGTTCGAGGCTACCGTTGACGTGAATGCCCTCGAGGGCAGCGAGCAGCCCATCCTTGAGCCGGTCGCGCAGGGCGGCAAGCCGCCACGATTCTTCCGGCATCACCTCGCGGCAGATTTCGCAGGCTTTGCCCAGGCCGACGATTCCCGGCACGTTCAGCGTTCCGGAGCGCAGGCCGCCCTCGTGGCCGCCGCCGTCGAGGAGGGGCGCGAGTTCCACCGGCGCGCCACGCCTCCGCACGTAGAGGGCACCCACGCCTTTCGGCCCGTACATCTTGTGCGCGGCAATGGAGAGCAGATCGATCTGCATGGTCTCGACGTCGAGGGGAATTTTACCGGCGGCCTGCGCCGCGTCGGTGTGAAACAGGACGCCGCGTTCGTGGCAAAGCCGGCCGACTTCCGCGAGCGGCTGGAGGACTCCAATTTCATTGTTCGCCGCCATGATGCTAACCAGGACGGTCCTTTCCGTGATGGCATGCTTCAGATCTGCCAAGTCGACCAAGCCGTCGGGCCGCACGCGCGCGTACGTCACGCGAAAACCTTCTTGCTCGAGCCGCTTTGCGGAGTCGAGCACAGCCTTATGTTCCGTGAGCAGCGTGACGATGTGGCCGCCGCGCTCGCGGTAGTGGTGCGCCGCGCCCTTGATGGCCAGGTTGTCGGACTCCGTCGCGCCGGAGGTGAAGACGATTTCCTTGGCGGTGGCGTCAATCAGCTTGGCCACCTGCTTGCGCGCAGTCTCCACCGCCGTGGCCGCCGCCCAGCCGAAGCGATGGTTCCGGCTCGCCGGGTTGCCGAAGGTTTCGGTGAAGAAGGGCAGCATGGCTTCCACGACGCCCGGGTCCACGGGCGTGGTGGCGTGGTTATCCAAGTAGATGGGAAGCTTCACCGCAGGCCCCCTTCGAGCTGCACCAAGGGGGTACCCTTGCTTGAGAGGCTCGAAATCGTGACGGCGCTCAGCGCGTTCACCAGCGTCTCATTCACCTTTTGAAGCGGCCCCCGCACGGTGCAGCGCGTCATCTGGCCGCACTCACGCCGGTCGGTCACGCAACTGGTGATGAACAGTGGCCCCTCGATGGCGCGAATCACCTCAAGCGCCGAAATCTCCGATGGTCGTCGCGCCAGCGCGTAGCCGCCATTCGTCCCGTGCTGAGAAACCAACAGGCCGTTCTTGGCAAGCTTCTGCAGAATCTTGGCGAGTAATTCGGTCGGGATTCCATAGGCGCGGGCGATCTCATTGGCGCTGCAAGCCGTCTCCGGAGGCCGCTCAGCCAAGTGCCTGACGGCAATCAGTCCGTAGTCCGCCTTCTTGGTCAGCTTCAGCATGTCAATATCCGACTAAATCAGTCGGATATAAATTACCGCCACGCTTGCTCGTTGTCAAGGGTTTTATGAGGATGACGGGGAGGGAGTTTTGTGGCAGGCGGAACCGATTTGTGGTCTGGAGATAGCGCTTGTAGTTTCAGTAAGTTAAGGGCTATGACAAGCCGCCGCGAGGGGCGGCAGCCCGTTCCCCTGAGCACGAGGGTGTGTGTCGACCGCGGGTGGGGCCTTTCGCGAGGTATGCGATCGGGGGCGCAAAAACGAGAACGGGGAACCGACTTCGGCTCCCCGTCTCAATGGTCCGTCCATTTACGCCGTGGCAGCGTCCGCGGAACGTTGCCAGCGGTGCGCACCGCAAGAGCGGTGTGATCATTCAACTGACATATGCGTGGCCGGTGGAGTCATACCTCCTCCCGTCAGCATGCTTTCCATATACTCCTCTGCACGACGAATTGCAAGTCCTTTTGACTGACCCCTCGACCCTGTGCCCGCTGGGACGGGCGTCCCGCGACAGTGTTCTTCATGATGCCGTCGGCGTCCTCGCTAACGTCTGTGAAAAGGTTATTCGCGACGCTTCCTTAGGAGTGGCCGTCCTGCGGGCTGCGATCCCTGACCTCGTGGTAATAGTTCTCCACCAATTTTCGCCCGTGCGGATTGAGGATGCGGAACCGCCCGAGGCCCATTTTCTGCAGCCGAAACTTCAGCGAGGTGGCCACCACTCCCAGCCCGTACTTTACGCTGCGGGCGAAATTGATCGACGACGCCTGGGGGAAGTATTTGGTGGGGCAAGACACCTCCCCCAGGCGATAGCGCAGGTAAATCACCTGCGTCAACAGCTCATTGTCGAAGACAAAATCATCGGAATTCTCTTCTAGGGGCAGGGCTTGGAGCACTTCCCGCGAAAAAGCCCGGTAGCCGGTGTGGTATTCCGAGAGCTTGTAATTGAGCAGGAGATTCTGGAAGAAGGTCAGCAGCCGGTTGGCAATGTACTTATACAGCGGCATGCCGCCGGTCAGCGCCCCGTGGCCGAGAATCCGGGAGCCCAGGACCACGTCGTACTCGCCGTAGGCGATCAGGCTGGCCATGGCGGTGACCAGGCGGGGAGAATACTGGTAATCGGGGTGCAGCATCACCACAACGTCGGCGCCTCGGCGCAAGGCTTCGCGGTAACAGGTTTTCTGATTGCGGCCGTAGCCGAGGTTTTGGTGGTGCACGAAAGTAGTCAGGCCCAGCTCGCGCGCCAATTGCACGGTGGCGTCGGAACTGTGGTCGTCGACCACCAGCACCTCGTCAACGATGTCCCGCGGCAGCTCGGCCGAAGTCCGCCGCAGCGTGCGGACAGCGTTGTAGGCGGGCATCACGACGAAGATTCGCTTTCCGTTCAGCAAGACGTGTGCTCCTCGGGTCCGCGCGTCCCTCCACGACCCCGGCGCTCGGCAGCGCGCGTCGGGCCGGCAAGGAAAATCGCTGCGGACCGGCTCAGGATCGGTCCGGCGACATTAAAGAGTGCGCGGGTCCGGAGAAAAGCAGAGCCACCGATAAGCTGAGAAGCGGACCTGCGATGCTGAAGGCCGCCCTCACCCGCATCGATTAATCCCGCCACCCTGAGATTCGGCACATCAAAGTTCAGCAGGTAGATCGTCGCTCCGAACAAGGCCACCGCTTCGAGCCGTCACAGGCAGATCCGTTCCCCGGGGGCCGATGAAACATATGCCAAGCTGAATGTCTCCTCAAGTCCGGCCATGGGGAGGGGCGCGAAACAGTCGGCGCTCGCGCCGGCGCGCTCAATCCTTGATGGCCTGGTACGCCAGCCGGATGGCTTTGGAGTCGAGGTTCAATCCTCCGGTGGGGTGGAGCTGCCCCATGAAGATGGCGATCAGGTCTTCTTTGGGATCGATCACAAAAGTGGTGTAATAAAACCCGCCCCAGTGATAGGCGCCCACGGAGCCGAGTTCCGTCAGTTGCTTGGGCTCGCTGATGTCACCGAACCCCAGGCCGTAGCCGTCGTCGCGTTTGCCTTGCACGTGGTTTTGACTCATCAACTCTACGGACTTGCGGCTGATGATGCGCACACCATTCAGCTCGCCGCCGTTCAGCATCATCTGGCAGAAGCGGTAGTAATCCTCCGCCGTCGAGCAGAGGCCGGCGCCTCCCGAGAAGTAGGTTCGCGGCCCCCGGTAGGGGTAGTCTGCCGAATAACCGGCGTCGAACTCACCTTCTTTTACGACTTGCCCGTAAAGAATCGGCTGCAGTCCCTTCTCGGGGTAGTAGGTGTACGCCGTGGCCAATCGCGCTACTTTCTCCTCCGGCAGGAAGAAGCAAGTGTCCTTCATGCCCAAGGGCTTGAACAGGCGCTCCTCCAGGAACTTATCGAACGGCATGCCGGAGACCACCTCCACCAGGCGGCCGAGCACGTCGTCCGCCAGGCTGTATTCCCAGACGTCCCCGGGCTGGAAGAGGAGTGGGACCGAGGCCATCTTCTTCACTCCCTCGGCGATCGTTCCTTCCTGCTGAACCAGGCCGGTGGTAACGCCCGCGTCGCGGTAGGCCTTGCTTAGGCGTGCGCCGCCATACGTCAGTCCGGACGTGTGCGTGAGCAGGTGAAAGATGGTAATGGGACGCTTGGCATCCACCAGTGCTCCCGGCGGGGAAGTCTTGTCCTGTGGCCAAGGCGGGTCGAGGACTTTCATGTTTTTGAACTCGGGGAGAAAGTCGGAGACCGGCTCGTTTAGCGTGAACCGTCCCTCTTCATAAAGCATCATGACGGCGACGCTGGTGAGGGGCTTGGACATGGAACAGATGCGGAAGATGCTGTCCGTGCGCATGGGCTTCTTGGCGTCACGGTCGGCATTCCCCACCGCTTTGAAATAAGCAATCTTGCCGTGCCGTGCCACCAGGCTGACGCCGCCGGCGATGCGCCCGTCGTCCATGCTTTTCTGGATGGCACTCGCGATGCGCTCCAAGCGCTCGGACGAGAGACCCACCTCCTCGGGGGCCGCGGTCGGGCTTGTCGCCGTGGCCGCCCGCGAGGCGACGGTGGGGTTGGTTTTGGAGTGCGTGGGCGTCTGGGATTGGACGAAGCCCACTAGAGAAAACAACAAGACGAAGACCGCGAAACCTTGACCGAGTTTTTTCCTCATGCCTGCTCCTTGTGTGACCAGCGAATTCGAACCGATGGAGAAATCGCCACCGATTCCCCTTGGGAACGCCCGCCGGGAGTGTACACCGCGCCGGTGCGTTTTGGAACACTTCATCGATCCTTTAGGCGCATGTGCCAGGGAACTGCGAGGAGCACTGTTTTGGTTCAGGCGTTTCGAGTAAGATAGAGAGGGCGCCCTGCCTGCAGGTCGTAGGGCAATCAGGTTCCTGGTCCAGCGGGGGATGTGTATGTCGTCTGTCATGAAGACGCTCTTCCTGAATCCGCCGAGCTTCGACAAGTTCGATGGAGGGGCGGGCGCGCGCTGGCCCGCGACGCGGGAAATCAACTCCTTTTGGTATCCGGTGTGGCTGAGTTATCCCGCCGGCATGTTACCGGGCAGCCGCCTCGTGGACGCCCCGCCTCACAAAATCACGCAGGCGGAGACGGTGCGCATCGCCAGCGATTACGATTTCCTCGTGCTGTTTACTTCCGTCGTGGGCTTCGAGAGTGACGTTCGCATCGTGCGGCGGATGAAGGAGGCCAAGCCGGATCTAAAGGTGGCCTTCGTGGGTCCGGACGTTCAGACCCGGCCCACGGAGAGCCTTCGCGCCAGCACGGACATTGATTTCGTGGTGCGCGGCGAGTTTGACCATCCGGTAGTGGAGTTCGCGCAGGGGAAACCGCTCGAAACCATCAGCGGTGTCAGCTACCGTAAGAATGGCCAGGTCATTCATAACCCAGCTCGGCCGCTGCTGGAGACCGCGGAGTTGGACCGGCTGCCTTTTGCCACCGAGGTTTATAAGCGCGACCTGACGATTGAGAACTACAACATTCCTTTTCTGCTCCATCCCTACGTTTCCTTTTACACCAGCCGAGGCTGCCCGGCGCTGTGCACCTTCTGCCATTGGCCACAGACCCTTTCTGGCCACGCGTGGCGGGTGCGCTCGTCAGAAAATGTCGTCGCCGAGGTCCGGGAAGCGCTCAAGCTGTTTCCGCAGGCCAAGGAGTTTTTCTTCGACGACGATACCTTTAACATCCGCAAGGATCGGGTCTTGGAGCTCTGTGCGAAACTCCGGCCGCTGGGTTTGCGCTGGTCATGCAATGCGCGCGTTCACAGTGATTACGAAACGCTGAAGGCCATGGCGGAGGCGGGCGCCCGCCTGCTGATTGTCGGTTTCGAGTCGGGTGATCCCCAAATCCTGAAGAACATCAAGAAGGGCACGACCGTCGAAATGGGCCGCGCCTTTGTCAAGAATTGCCGGCAAGTGGGCTTGGCGGTGCACGCGGACTTTATCATTGGCCTTCCCGGGGAGACGAAGCAGACCATCGAGCGCACCATCGACTACGCCAAAGAGCTTGACCCGGAGACGGTGCAGGTGTCCGTGGTTCACGCCTACCCGGGGACGGAGTTGTACGACTACGCTGTGAAAAATGGTTACCTTGCGTCGGAGACACGCGCCGATGAGGGCGGACACCAGTTGCCACATCTGTCTTATCCTGGCCTGAGCGTTGAAGAGATGATGGCGGGGATGAATCACTTCTATGATGCCTACTACTTTCGTCCGCGCGTGGTGTGGCGCATCGTCCGCAAGGCGCTGTGGGATTCCCACGAGCGCAAGCGCCTATATGAAGAGGCTGTAGAGTATTTGCGCATCCGCGCCGAGCGCTGGCGGTACGCCCGCAAAGGCTCTCCTGCGAGTACCCCCGATCCGGCCTCCCCTTCATGACACCGCCCAAAACCTTTTCGGCAAAGACCTTCATCTTGGTGACCCTGCTCGTGGTTTTCGGTTCGGCAGGGAACCTGTTATTTAGCGCGGGCATGAAGCAGATCGGCCCCATCCCTGACTGGTCGACGGCGGCTCTACACGCCGTTGCTGTGAAGGTATTCGCGAGCCTCTGGATCTGGCTCGGCATCACGAGCATGCTGCTGTTTCTTGCGGCGTTCCTGTTGGTGTTGTCGTGGGCAGACTTCAGCTACGTCTTGCCCGCCACCGCTTCCATGTATGTTTTCATTCCACTGCTCGGGCATTTCCTGCTGGGTGAAAGCGTGACGATCCTGCGCTGGCTGGGAGTCGCGTTGATTTGCCTGGGCGTTGTGTTGGTTGGACGCACGCCTGCGAACACGACCAAGAAGGATTGACCATGCGCACCGCGGTGGCGCTCGTGATTCTAGTGCTTGCCGGTACGGGTGGCGACCTTGCCGCCGCGCACGCCATGAAGCGCATCGGCGAAGTGAAGAGTTTCGCTCCCGCCGCGATTCTGCGCGTCCTGGGCCGAGCTTTCCGTGACGGCTGGATGTGGGTTGGCATCGCGCAGATGGCGCTGGCGTTTTGCTCCCTACTCGCCTTGCTCTCCTGGGAAGCGGTAAGCTTTGTGATTCCCGCCACGGCCCTCAGCTATGTGACCGGCGCGCTCGGTGGGAAATATCTGCTGGGCGAGCGGCTGACGCCGCTGCGCTGGGCGGGAATCGCGCTAGTCTCTGTCGGCGTGATGCTGGTCTGTCTTGGGTAGAAGGAGCGCGAATTGTTCCTGACTGCGTTCAAGTGGGCGATTCTCGTGGCGGCAGTAATGCCCTCGGTGTACTACTTGGCGGTCATCTTCTCGGCGCGCCGCTTTTTCCGCCGGGGCAACTGGGCGCCTCGCGATTTCACCCCGCCCGTCAGCATCCTGAAACCTGCCCGGGGGCTTGACCCGGAAGCATACGAAAACTTTTCGAGCTTCTGCCGGCAAGACTATCCCGAATACGAGATTCTGTTCGGCGTTTCGAGCGAGCGGGACCCGGTTGTCCCTGAAATCCGGAAACTGATTGCGGATTTTCCCCGGCTCCCGATTCGCCTCGTGGTCGTGGCGGAGAGATATGGTTCCAACGACAAAGTCAGCAAGCTTTGCGGCTTGGCCCGCGCTGCGAGGCACAGCGTGCTCGTCGTCTCTGATGCCGATATTCGCGTCGGTCCGGGCTACCTGCGGTCGGTAGCAGCGCCATTCCGCGAGGCCCGAGTCGGGGCGGTCACGAGCCTCTACACGGGAATTGCGCCGCCCTGCCTGTGGTCGAAACTGGAGGCCATCAACCTGAGCAGTGACTTCATGGCTGCCGTGCTGCTGGCCCGGCAACTGGAAGGAGTGCGCTTCGCGTTGGGCGCGACCATGGCGGTCAGGCGCGAGTGCTTGGCGGAAATCGGCGGCTTTGAGGCGCTGGCCGACTTCGCTGCGGATGATCACGAACTGGGCAGTCGCATTGCCGCGCGGGGACACCGAGTGGAGCTGGTGAATGCTGCCGTAAGAACGATGTGCACGAACCAGCGCCTGCGGGAATTCTTCGACCATCATCTGCGCTGGGCGATCATAGCTCACCAGTCACGGCCCGTAGGATACTTGGGATATGGCTTCACCCTGGGCTTGCCGTGGACCTTGCTCGCGGTGATTCTTGCCCCTACACGCCTTTGCGCGCTGAGCTTCGTGGCAGCCTATCTGCTGCTGCGCGCGGCCCTGGCATGGACGGTGGGTGTCCAGGGACTGCACGACTCACTGCTGAAGCGCCGGTGGTGGCTGGTTCTGCTCTGGGACGCCTTCTCCTGCATCATCTGGCTGACCAGCCATTTTTGGAACCGCGTCCGCTGGGGAGGAGCGGAATACTATATGACGGAAGGGCGATTGATTCCTGCAGCTTCTCGCGGAAGTAGCCCCTCAGGATCAACGGCGCGGGGAGAGGGGACCGCCGCGCCCTGAGTGACTGAACATGGCGATCGGCCACGGGTCAGAGCGTGCACCAACGCCGGGGGACTTCGCATGAAACGGAGCACTTACCTTGTCGGGCTCATCCTGCTCATTTTCTTCGTTACTTCGTTGCTCACCAACGTCCTCGGGGCGATCATCCCCGATATTATTGAAAGTTTCGGACTGACCCTCACTGCGGCGGCGCTGCTGCCCTTTGCTTTCTTCATTGCCTACGGTGTGATCTCGATTCCGGCGGGAATGCTGGTGGAAACCTACCGCGAGAAGCGCGGTATTCTCGTGGGATTCTCCGCGGGGTTTCTAGGCTCGCTGGCGTTTGCACTCTTTCCGCATTACGGGGTCGCCATCGGTTCGCTATTCCTGACGGGGATGGGCATGGCCACCCTGCAAGTGGCCATTAATCCTCTGCTCAGGGTTGCAGGCGGCGAGGAAAACTTTGCTTTCAACGCAGCGTTTTCGCAACTGGTGTTTGGCTCGGCTTCTTTTCTCAGCCCGCGGATCTATTCCTACTTGGTTCAGAACCTCTCGGAGCCCGCCTCGGACCGAGGCCTGGTTTTGCGGACGCTCGCGCGTGTCGTTCCTGCGAAACTCCCCTGGGTTTCGGTGTATTGGGTTTTCGCGTTCGCGGCCCTGACCATGCTGGCGGTGGTTTCGGCCTCGCGGTTCCCGAAGGTCCAGCGTACGGAGGAGGAGCGCGTGGGCACTTGGGCAACCCACCGAATGTTGCTTCGCAATCCTATGGTTCTTCTCTTCATTGTCACCATTTTCGCATACGTAGGCTCCGAGCAGGGAACCGCCGACTGGATCTCGAAGTTCCTTGCCACCTACCATCACTACGACCCACGCACCACGGGCGCCAGCGCGGTTTCCTGGTTCTGGGGCCTGCTCACTGCGGGCTGCCTCCTGGGGATGTTGTTGCTCAAGTTCTTTGACAGCCGCAAGGTTCTGATCGCCTTCTCGATGGCCACATTGTTGAGTCTCACGCTTGCGCTCTTCGGGCCGGGTTCCGCTTCCGTGGTGGCGTTCCCCCTCGTGGGGCTGTGTGCGTCCGTCATGTGGCCCATTACCTTCTCTTTGGCGCTGAACTCTGTTGCCGAGCATCACGGGTCATTTTCGGGACTGCTCTGTACGGCGATCTGTGGCGGCGCGATCGTTCCGGTCATTATCGGGCGGATTGGTGATACCGTTGGCCTGCGCGGAGGGATGGGGTTCCTGTATTTGACCTTCGGGTGGATCTTGAGCGTGGGCTTCTGGGCGAAGCCCCTGATCACGAACAAAACCATTTCTTCCTGACACGTTTCGGCCGAGGCTGGGGGGGAAGTTTCTTCGCCGTCCATTCGACGGCCTTTGATCTCCGGAGGCTTTCAGGTGCGCTGCTTCCTGCGCACGCTCGTACCTGGGACCCTTCATCCGGGATTTGTTTTTCTGCCGGAGGCGTGGCGTTCATCGAGGGCCGCGCAGCCTGATGACGGCGGCGGCAGTGGTGTACCGGACGATGGCCTTTTCATCGGCCAAGCCCGGCTCAATGTCCTTCAGGAGAGCCGGGTCACCGCGTCGCGCAAGGGCATCCAGGGCGGCCGCGCGAACGACCCAACTCTTATCGGAGCAGGCCCTCACCAGCGCTTGGCCGCTGCGAGGGTCGGGGTCTTCTGAGAGCACCTTCGCTGCCGCAGCCCGCACCGGCGAGACGTCTTCCTGGTGGATGGACTTCACGATTTCCCATCCCATGCTGGCGAAGGGCACAAACCCGATACCCTCCTCGAACCCAAACTCCGCCAGCTTTTTGCGGTCTCTCAGCATTTTTTCCTCGTCCCCTATCAAGCCTTGTCCGCTTTTGCGCTCGCCAAGCAGAATCTCGTAATAGACCTCATAGGCCCGCTTGTCCTGCATGGTCCGCAGGGAGTGAGCAGCCGCCAGGACCACGGAAACCTCTTTGTCATTGAGCGCGTCTTCAAGCTTGGGGACCGAGGAGCGGGATTGCATCTGCCCCAACGCCGTGGCTCCCGCCTCGCGGACTTCCGGAGCGGGGTCGGTCAGGGCTTTCTCGGCCATCGCCACAGCCTGGGAATTGCCCGGCAGCAGTCCTAGGACGTAGATGGCTTCCGAGCGCCTGGTGAAACTTTTTTCGTTTGCCCCGGCCTCGAGAATACTCCAGGCCTTCTGCTCCAGCGCCGGATCGGCCGCAGAGGCTAAGCCCGTGAGAAGCGCGGCGAACAGTATAGCGAGACAGATTCGCATACGTGGTTGCATGGGTCTCCGGTTTCCTTCCTCGCGTAGATGAGCGTCATTCTCGCTCGACACGCGCGAGAAGTCCACCATACCGCATGGAAGTTGGCGTTGCTTTTGCAGGATGCAATCCATAGACTTCAGGTGGGGGCGAATCGGCCGGCGACGCCAGACCGGTGGTTGAACCCACGCGGGAGGGAAGCGACTCAATGAAGGCACTCGTCAAGAACAAGAAAGAGCCCGGACTCTGGTTGGAGGAGGTCGAGGTTCCCCAAATCGGGATCAACGACGTGTTGATCCGCGTGCGTCGCACCGGGATCTGTGGGACGGACCTGCACATCTACCGCTGGGATGACTGGGCACAGAGGACCATTCCTGTCCCCATGGTGATCGGGCATGAGTTTGTGGGCGAAATCGTCGAGGTGGGCTCGAATGTCTCGGATTTCTTTCCGGGCGACGTCGTGAGCGGTGAGGGGCATGTAGTGTGCGGGCGTTGCCGGAACTGCCTTGCCGGTCGTCGCCACCTGTGCGCTCGAGCCGCAGGTGTGGGTGTTAACCGGCCGGGGGCGTTCGCCGAGTATATCGCTCTACCCATGTCGAACATCTGGCGGCATCACCCTTCAGTGGAGGAAGATATCGCCGCGATCTTTGACCCGTTTGGGAACGCCGTCCATACCGCCCTGTCCTTCCCGGTTTTGGGCGAGGACGTAGTGATTACCGGCGCCGGCCCGATCGGACTGATGGCAGCGGCGGTGGTGAGGCACGCGGGCGCCCGCTTTGTGGTGATCACAGACGTCAATCCCTTCCGGCTTGAACTCGCCAAGAAGATGGGCGTGACGGTGGCGCTGGATGTACGGGAAGGCAGGTTGCGCGACGTGCAGAAGAAACTGGGGATGCTCGAGGGTTTCGACGTGGGGCTGGAAATGTCGGGGAACGGGGCGGCGGTGCGGGAAATGCTCGCCAATATGAGCCACGGAGCGAAGATCGCAATGCTCGGCATCCCTACCGGGGAAATGGCCATTGACTGGAATACCGTCATCTTCAACATGCTCACCATCAAGGGGATCTACGGGCGGGAGATGTTCGAGACTTGGTACATGATGACGGTCATGCTGCAATCCGGGCTGAGTATCACTCCCGTTATCACTCACCGCTTCCATTATGAAGAATTCCAAAAAGGCTTCGAGGTCATGAACACCGGCCAGTCCGCCAAGGTCATTCTGAACTGGACCTGACCTCCCGGCCCTCCGGGCTCCGGCTACCTGGGGCGCGCCTTTGTGGACTACATGCGGATCGGAAAGCCGGGAAACTGCCGGTCAGCGAAAACTTCCCCCGAGGCCATTGCTTATGCTCACCCCGCAGGACGCAGACATCGCCGCCGTCATCAGCAAGATCCCCTACCGCATGGCCCTCGCGGGCGGCTGGATCGACCAGCCGTTTGTCTCCATGTACAACCCTGCTCCGCCGGGATCCATGGTGGTGGTTGGGCTCGAACCGACCTTTCGTTTCATGGACCGGAGCGGTATGGCGACCAGCACGCGCGAAGTCGCGCGAAAACTGTGGAACGGCGTGCTGCCGGACCAGGACCCCAGGGAGCTGGTTCGCACCTTGTACGATGCGGAGAACCGAGGCAAAGCAGCGCCTTCCGGCTCGCAGGACATGGCAGGTCTGATTATTCCCGGCATCAGCCGGCTCGACTACGATTTCGCTTGCGAGGGAGGCCTCTTTCCTGCGCACATCGAAACGAACAACGATCCTGCCGTCGCACATTGGCTGGAAGACGTGCTGTACATTCTGCCCGTCGCGCAGCGCCCGGAGCATTACCGTCCTCTCGAGGAAAAACACTTGGACAAAGAATGGATACGCCGGCTGGGCCAGTCCGGGAAGGATTGTTACGCAGCGATTCTGGCCAAGGACGCCCAGGCGCTCGGCGTCTCCCTGAATGAATGCATGCAGTGCTGGAAGGCTATCCTCCCTTGCACCGTCAGGCATCCGGCTATCACCGTCGACTTGGTGGCCATTCTGGGTCATTACCAGTCCTGTTGCGCAGGGGCCATGTATTCCGGTTGCGGGGGCGGCTACCTCTATGTTGTGTCGGAAGAGCCCGTTCCGGGTTCGATTCGCGTGCAAGTCAGGCTCGCCCCGATCCGTCGATAACGGGGCGGAGCGGTTTTACTCGGCCGGGTTCCCTGCGAATGAGGCGGGAGTCTGCGCTGCCCATGTTCCCCAGCCGCCACCCCGCGGCCTAGCGGCCTCTGTGGGGTGCTCAGCGATGGATCGGGGCTCGCGCCGGCAAGTGGCAAAGCATGAAAACCGTCGCGGTCACGGGAAGTTTTGACAACCTGCGTTCGAAGCACGTGCGGTTCCTCCAGGAAGCCTCGAAGTGGGGGAATCTGCACGTGGGGTTGTGGTCGGATGAAACCGTGCAGGCGCTGGAAGGCAAGCTCCCGAAGTTTTCCGAACAAGAGCGCCTGTATCTAGTTCAGGCCCTGCGCCACGTCCACCGGGTAACGCTCATCCGGGGAACGATCAAGCGCCAGGCGCTGCCCCAGATTGACGTCGACCCACCCCACATCTGGGTTGTGGACGAAGCGAGCGACACACCCGAGAAGCGCGCTCACGCCGAATCCCGCCGCATGGAGTATCGTGTCTTGAGAAATGAGGATTTAAGCGGTTTTCCCCTCCCGCCCCTCGTGCCGCCTGCACTCGACTCGGGCCAAAAGAGAGTGATCGTGACGGGTTGCTTTGACTGGTTCCACTCCGGACACGTGAGGTTCTTCGAGGAAGCCTCCGCACTGGGTGAATTGTATGTCGTAGTGGGACACGACACAAACATCAAGCTCTTGAAGGGTGACGGCCACCCCCTGCTTTCGCAGGAGGAACGCTTGTACATGGTTCACTCGGTTCGGTACGTCCGACAGGCTTTGCTTTCGACCGGGCACGGCTGGATCGATGCTGAACCGGAGATAGCCGCTATCAAACCTCACGTCTACGTTGTGAATGAAGACGGCGACAAACCGGAGAAGAGAGCATTCTCGGCTGAGCACGCCATCGAATACGTAGTCCTGAAACGAGTTCCCAAGGAAGGCCTGCCGCGAAGGGAAAGCACGGAGCTGCGAGGTTTCTGATTAGAGGTCACGACCGAGCCTCCCCTCCCGTAAAGTCTGGCGATGCGAATCGTGCGGCCGGTCCCCTAGGGCGAACGACGCGGGCAGGTGGTTCTTCCCGGCGAGACGCAGTTGACGAAGGGATAAACCTGCCGTACGATGCTGCATCCCTGGAGGCTTTGGTTGCGCTTGCGAAAACTGATTGGTGCTGCCGTTCTTCTCGCGTTTCTTTCACCTGTCCTCAAGGCCCAGGATGTTGACTCCGCGGCCATTCTCGAGGCCATGAAGGCGGAACTGGCCCGGTCGCAGCAGACGTTTAAGGGCCAACCCGTCCAGCCTTACTTCCTCAGCTACGAGATCACCGACGATCAGGTGGTGAGCGTCACCGGGGTGTTTGGGAAGCTTCAGACGAGCCGCCAGAGCCGCAGTCGTCAGTTGGATGTCGACCTGCGCGTGGGTAACTCTCATCTCGACAATACCCATGGGATGCGCGAAGCAGCCCTCGAGCCTTCTGCACCCGTCTATGTTCCCATCGAGGCAGACCCTGCCGCGCTGCGCAGTGTTCTGTGGTACTGGACCGACCTCAAATACAAACAGGCGGTCGAGCAACTCACCACGATCACGACGGATGTTCAGGTGAAGGTCGAGCAGGAAGACAAGTCCGATGACTTTTCGCGCGAGCCCGCAGCGAAGCATTTTGACAAGCCCCTCCGTCTGTCCATCGATCGGCAGGCGTGGGAGGAGAAGGTGCGCAAGTACACGGCGCCTTTTGCCAAGTACGGCGACATCTACGGCGCCACCGCGACTTTTCTGGCCGACATCGAAACGCGCTGGTACGTCAACAGCGACGGTTCGGAGATTGGGGTTTCGAAGCCCTTTTATCACCTTTACCTCACAGCGCAGATGAAGGCTGACGACGGCATGGAACTGCCACGCTACGAATCCTTCTTTTCGTTTGAGCCGGAGGGCTTGCCTTCCGACGCGGCGGTGCTCAAGACCGTCGATCAGATGATCAAGGACCTGCGAGTTCTGCGGGTGGCGCCGATTGTTGAGCCTTACACGGGTCCCGCCATCCTGTCGGGTCGGGCGAGCGGAGTCTTCTTCCACGAAGTATTCGGCCATCGCATTGAAGGCCATCGGCAGAAAGCCGAAAATGAAGGCCAGACGTTCAAGAAGAAGGTGGGAGAGAAAGTCCTGCCCGAGAACTTCTTGGTCCTCTCCGATCCGACGGCGCGCCAGTTGGGCGCCGCGGAGCTTGCCGGCTACTACGACTTCGACAACGAGGGGGTGCACGCGCAGCGGGTAACCGTGGTCGACCACGGAGTCTTCAAGAGCTTTCTGATGTCGCGCTCGCCGATCGAGGGATTCCCGCACTCCAACGGGCATGGGCGAAGACAGCAGGGGCATTTCCCCGTGGCCCGGCAATCGAACCTGATTGTCCAGGTCGATCACCCGGTTTCGCGTGCCGAGCTCAAGAGCATGTTGATCGAGGAAGTAAAGAAACAAAACAAGCCTTTCGGACTTTACTTTGACGACATCCAGGGCGGCTTTACGCTCACCGGCCGTTCCATTCCGAACGCCTTCAATGTGCTGCCCATCATGGTCTATCGCGTCTACCCCGACGGCGGGGAAGAATTGGTGCGGGGCGTGGACCTGATCGGCACGCCGCTCACGACCTTCAGCAAAATCGTTGCCGGCGACGGCGAGACGGCGACTTTCAACGGGGTCTGCGGGGCGGAGTCGGGATCAGTGAGCGTGTCGGCCTCTTCACCGGACGTGCTGGTCTCGCAGATCGAAGTGCAGAAGAAGGAAAAGTCCAACGCGCGGGCGCCCCTCCTTCCGGCGCCCATCCAGTAGTCGCGGGTCCGGAACCTGAGGCGGGTGTGCGAGGAGTAGATTGATGCGGAAGAAGATGTTTCGGGGGATCGGAATCTGCCTGCTTGCGGCGCTCACGCTGGCGCTGCCGACCCGTGCTGCGGACGACGTGGTGATGAAGGCCATGCGGGACGAGCTGGATCGCTCCATGAAGCAATTGCAGCTCGAAAAGCTCGACAAGCCCTATTTCATCGCCTACCGAACGCAGGACCGGACCCAGCTTAGCGCGTCGGCCACCTTCGGCGCGCTGCTATCCGGCGGCATCGCGCGCGCCCGCTATCTGACCGTTCAGGTGCGGGTGGGCGACTATCAGCGTGACAACAGCAACTTCCTGGCGTTTCCGCTCCGCGCCAACGGCCTGACCGAAACGCTCCTCCTTCCGATCGACGACGATTACCAGGAGCTGCGGCGGCAGATCTGGCTCGCCACGGATGGGGCCTACAAGGCGGCGCTCGAGACGCTGTCGAGAAAGCGCGCCGCTCTGGAGAATCGCACAACCCGCGAGAACCTTCCCGATTTCAGCCGGGAGCAGCCGACTACCGCGCTGGAACCTCCTTCACCCGTCAAGATGGATCTCGCGCGGGCCGACGCGCTGGTGCGGAACCTTTCCGCGATCTTCCGCCAGCAGCCTGAAATCTTCACCTCCTCAACCAGCCTGGAGGTCAGCGACACCCGTTCCTGGTACTTCAATAGTGAAGGAAGCGTGATCACGCAGGAATCGTCCGCGGCAAACTTTGTGGCCGGCGCGCAGACCCAAGCGGCAGATGGAATGATGCTGCCTGATTGGGTGATGGCATCGGCGCACACGATGGAGGAGCTCCCCAGCGAATCCGAACTGGCCGTCCAGATCCGCGCCATGGCCGACCGTCTCACGCGGCTGCGTCACGCGCCCCTGGTTGACCGTTACACCGGGCCTGTCCTTTTCGACGGCGCCGCCGGCCCAGAGCTCTTCAGCCAGGTCATAGCGCCCAAGTTCCTCGACATGCGCGTTCCGGCATCCGACAACCTTCAAATCGAGACTTACGCCGCGCAGAGCACCAGCAAGTTCCAGGACAGGCTTGGCGCGCGTGTGCTGCCGACATTCCTGAGCGTCGTGGACGACCCCACGCAGTCCTCCTACCAGGGAACGCCGCTGCTGGGCGGTCACACGGTTGACGACGAAGGTGTCCGCGCCCGCCCGACGACGCTAGTAGAGAAAGGCATCCTCAAGACCTTGCTCGCCACCCGCGATCCTGTCTCCGGCGTACCGCAAAGCACCGGCAGTTTTCGCACCTTCGGCGCTCAGCCCAGCAATCTGATCGCGGCCGTCGAGAACGGGAAGAGCGAACAAGAACTGAAGGACCAGTTGCTCAGCTTGGTGAAGCAGCGGAACAAAGATTTCGGAATCGAGGTGCGACGCGTCGGCCGCGAAATCTATAAGGTTTACCCTGATGGTCACGAGGAGTTGGTGCGCCAGGGCCAGTTCGATGGCCTGGATGAGGCCGCTTTTAAAGATCTGGCCGCGGTCTCCCGTGACCTGACCGTCTACACGATTCCCTTTGCCGCTTACGCCGGGCGCCTTTATACAGGGCAGCCCGGAATGCCCCTCGTTTCTCTTGTCGTTCCCTCCCTGCTTTTCGAAGACCTCACGCTCAAACCCACGGCGGGGGAGCTGCCCAAGTTGCCGCTCTCAAAACCTCCCTTTTTCGACAAGTGATCCGACTCTCGCTGTAGCGCCGGCATCCTCTCTGGCACCGGGTTTCGCCCCGTGCCCCCGGCGGGGGCGCTTTCAACTTTTCGACTTCTTCGACTTCTTGACTTTTCTCCAATCCAAGCCCCCCAGGGCTGCGACCTTCAACTGATCGGCCCTACTCTGTTCACTATCGGCATAGGAGAATCCCACATTCGAACACTTGGAGCATGGACTCCGCCCGCGAGACCGTGTAACCTCCATTAAATACAAGGGGTTAGGAAAACTCCCAAATGGCATCCCTCTTGCCTCCGATCCCGCAGAGGGGTATGTGCGTGCTGAATCATGAATGGTAAATTAAGTCATTGAGTGAGCGGGTGATGGAGCCCTTGAGTGATTTAGTGATTTGGCGATTGAGTGATTGAATAAACACCAGGCGGCATTTCACCTATGAATCGCCCGATCACCAAATCACTCATTCACCAGATGGCTCGATGAACCGATGCGAGGGAAACAATGAGTACGCTGCTCCAGGATCTGCGTTACGGATTGCGCATGCTGGCGAAGAGCCCGGGCGTTACGGCCGTGGCTGTAGTCGCACTGGCGCTGGGTATCGGGGCCAACACCTCTATCTTCACCACCGTCAACGCCTTGCTGTTGCACCCGTTTCCATTTGAGCACCTTGACCGGCTGGTGGCCGTCTGGGAAACAGCTCCCACGCAGAACGAAGACCACATCGCACTGGCTCCGGCGAATTTCCGCGACTGGAGGGAGCAAAGCCATTCGTTCCAGGAGTTAGCTGCCGGGCACGGCTGGGAAGTGAATCTCACTGGCACGGGCGCGGCTGAGCGCGTGGATGGCTATCTGGTCACCCCGAGTTTTTTCCCTCTGCTCGGCATGCCGGCGCAGCTTGGGCGCACGCTTAGCGCGCAGGATTTTGAGCCCGGGCGCACCTCCGTGGTGGTGGTCGGGTACGGCTTCTGGCAGCAGCGACTGGGGGGGAATCCCGGCGTGATCGGCTCCCGAGTGCGCCTGAACAGCCAGGAATTCACGATCATCGGCGTGATGCCCACGGATTTTGAATACCCCATGGGCGTTGAGGTCTGGGGGCCGCTGGATTTGCGCCTCGCCGAGCAGGCGGACCGCACGAGTCATTACCTGCAGGTGATCGGGCGGCTCAAGCCCGGGGGTTCGATTTCGCAGGCGCAGGCGGATCTCCAGGCCGTCGCCAGCCGTTTAGCGCAGCAGTTTCCGCAGACCAATGCCGGCCACAGCGCCCGGCTGGTGAACTTGGTGAATGAGCTCCTGAGTGGGTCGCGCGAGTTCATTCTGGTGCTGATGGGCGCAGCGGGATTTGTTCTGCTGTTGGCCTGCGCGAACGTCGCCAACCTCCAATTGGCGCAGGGCAGCGCTCGTCGGAAGGAAATCGCCGTGCGTGTGGCGCTCGGCGCCAGCCGCGCGCGGATCGTCCGACAGTTGCTCATTGAAAGCGTGCTCCAGTCACTGCTGGGCGCGGCGGCGGGGCTGACTTTGGCCTCTTGGGATCTGCAATGGCGGCGCGGGAGCATTCCGGCGTTCATTCTGCAACACATCCCGGGCATGAAGCATCTGCGCGTCGATGGATACGTTCTGGCGTTCACCGCCGCGGTGGCGGTGGCGGCTGGAATCCTTGCCGGGTTGGGATTTGCTTGGCATGCGTCCCGGACCGACTTGAACGAAGCGCTCAAGGAATCTTCGCGCGGCGCCGGTCCCAGCTCATCCTCGCATCGGTTGCGCGGGCTGCTGGTGGTGACGGAAGTTGCCCTGGCCCTGGTGCTGCTGACGGGCGCTGGCCTGATGGTCAAGGGCTTTCGCCATCTGGCGAACACCAACCCGGGCTACGACCGGCGGAACGTGCTGACGTTCGAGATTGCGCTGCCGGAATCGAAGTATCGCGACGAAAGCCAGGTCCGCGAGTTTTACAGCCAGCTCATTGAACGCCTCGGCACGCTGCCCGGGGTGGAAGCGGCCGCAGCGGCATTGAACCTGCCTGGCCAATGGCGCTGGACCCGCACCGAGTACGCGGCGGAAGGCCAGGCGCCCGCGGCTCCGGGCGAGTTGCGCTTGGCGATCATGGAGGCTGTCACGCCGGAGATCTTCCGCACGCTGCGCATCCCGCTGGTCAAAGGACGAGCTCTCAGCGCGCAGGATGGCCCGAACTCGACACGCGTGGTCGTGTTGAACGCCAGCTTGGCCAAGCGGCTCTGGCCGGGCGAGAATCCCCTGGGCAAGCGCGTGCGCTTTGGCGAAAGCGTCGCACCCTGGTGCACGGTGGTGGGTGTGGTGGGCGACATTGAGCCCGGGCCCTGGGACCACACGGGTCCGCCGATGGCGTATTTCCCCCTTTCGCAGGTGACCTACAGATCGCTTTCTATCGCCGTGCGCACCCTGGGCGATCCCACCGCGCTCGCGACCGCCGCCCGCGCCCAGGTGCAGGCCTTGGACCAGGAACAACCGGTATTCGATGTGCGCACGCTCGAGAAGATCATCGATGACGACCTGAGTGGCGTGAAGGTCTCCGCCGACATGATGACGGTCTACGGCCTCATTGCGCTCGCCCTCTCCGCCTCCGGGATTTTCGCGCTCATGGCCTACTCGGTTTCCCAGCGCACGCACGAAATCGGCGTGCGCATGGCACTGGGAGCGCAGCACAAAGACGTCCTCCGGATGGTGGTAGGTCGCGCGCTCACGCTGGCTCTGATCGGGCTTGCGATCGGCGTTCCTGCCGCGCTGGCGCTGACTCGCGCGCTTTCCAGTGTGCTTTTTGGGGTTACCCAAGTGGATACTCAAATTTTCCTGGGGTTCACCCTTCTACTGGCGTTCGTTGCTGCTTTCGCCGCTTACATACCCGCGCGCTGGGCGACGAAGGTCGATCCCCTGGTGGCGCTAAGATATGAGTAAAGCGGTCAGCGGTCAGCAATCAGCGTTCAGCAGTCAGCCAAGAACGGATGGCCACCCAGAAGTAGCAGAACCCCAGTTTACAGAGTAAGGACAACGCCACAGGAAAAACTTGGGGCGCGGCCCTGCAACGTTTATAATCCAGAACTCGCAATTGCCGGGTCGGTGCAGGTCCTAAGAGGCTTACGCACATGAGTTGGTTTCTCAGCCTGGTTCTGGTTATCTGGTCCGCCGTCGTACCCGTTGCCCAGGCTCCGGGAGAAACTGCGATCGAGGCGCGCCTGCCTGCGCTTGCCTGCGCAAGCAGGCAGGCAGGCCGCGCGCAACTGGATGCTGCGCTTAAGCAGGAGTGGGAATATGAGCTTCACGCTCACCCCGAGATGGCCACGCGAATCGGCGACCCTCGATATAACGACCGGCTGAACGATTATTCGCCGGAATTCTTCGCTGCCGATCTCAAGCATGCGCAGCAGGCGCTCCAAACTTTCGAGTCGATCGACACCGCAGGTTTCCCGGAGCAGGAGCGCCTGAACAAGCTTTTAATGGTGCGCAAGCTGCGCGAGAAGATCGAATCTTCCCGGTTCAAAAACTGGGAGATGCCCATCGACCAGATGAATGGAGTGCACCTGGACTATGCGGAGCTGCCCTCCGAGACACGCTTCCGCGGGGTGAAGGACTATCAAGACTATCTCTCCCGCCTGCGCCAAATCCCGCAGGTCTTTCAGCAGATCACCGCGAATATGCGGGCCGGCCTCCGCGACCATCTGCTTCCACCCCGATACCTTCTGGAAAAAGCCGCCCTCGAGGCCCAGGATATTGCCGGAAAGTCTCCGGAAACGAGCCCGTTCACCAAGCCCGTGCGCAGCTTTCCCGCCGGCATTTCAGAGGCTGATCAGAAAACCCTGCACGACGCTGTCGTTGTCGCGGTGAAGCAGGAAGTAGCGCCGGCCTACGCCAGGCTGGCAGAGTTTTTGTGCACCGAATACGCTCCGAAGGGACGCACGGAATATGGCGTCTGGGCGCTCCCGGATGGCGAGGCTCGCTATCGTTTCGCCGTCCGACGAATGACCACGACCGACTTGAGCCCGGAAGATATCCACCAGCTTGGGCTCAGGCAGGTGGTGGAGATCGAGGCGGAAATGCTCAAGCTGGCTCGCCAGCAGGGTTTCAGCGACCTGCCCAGCTTCAACGAGCATATTCGCAAGGACCCGCATCTTTATGCGAGCTCGGGCGAACAACTTTTGGATTTGTACAAGCATTACACGGACCAGATGTATGCCCAGCTCCCCAAACTCTTCACGCGTTTGCCCAAGAACACGCTGGAAGTCGTCCCGATGGCGGAGTATCGCGCTCCCACCGCCGTGCCCGCCGACTACTCGATTGGGGCGGCCGACGGTTCCCGCCCCGGCCGCATCAACGTGAACGAGTATGATCCGCAACACCGGCTGCTGCTCAATGTGGAAGCCATCGCCTACCATGAGGGCGTGCCGGGTCACCACCTCCAGTTCTCGATTGCGCAGGAACTGACGGACCTGCCGGCTTTCCGCAGATTTGCTTCCTACGACGCGTATTCGGAAGGTTGGGCGCTCTACGCGGAGCGGCTGGGCAGGGAAGTCGGCTTCTACCAGGACCCTTACAGTGAATATGGGCGGCTGGAGAATGAAATGTGGCGCTCGGTCCGACTGGTTGTGGACACGGGCGTGCACTACAAGCACTGGTCGCGCCAGCAGATGGTGGACTTTTTCCGCGCCCACACGGCGATGGACGACCAGAGTGTTGAAACCGAGGTGGACCGCTATATCGCCTGGCCCGGGCAGGCGCTGGCTTACAAGCTCGGACAGATGAAGATCGTCGAGCTGCGCGAGCGGACCAGGGAAGCGCTCGGCGACCGTTTTGACCTTCGCGCCTTTCACGATGCGCTGCTCGGCGACGGCCCCCTGCCTCTGGACGTGCTCGAAGACATCATGAGTCGCTGGATCGCCGCGCGGAAAGGCGGCGGACCCTCTCCTCAGTAACTTCAGTGTGGGCAGCACCTGACAGATACTGTGGCGCGTGCGAGTGCGTGGCGTAGAGACAGTAGCGCCGACCTTTAGAGCCTGCCCTGAGCGGGGCGAAGGGTCGGCACGTGCTGAGCTAAAGCTCAGCGCTACAACACGCCATCAACCTGCTAGAAGCCATTGAGGTCCTGAAGCAATTATGGGGTCTCGCGGGCCGCACTGTTGAACTCACTGGAGCAACACCCTATACCGAAGATGACCCCTTTCGAGCGCCATGCCGACTACTGAGATTGAAGTCCCAGTACCAGCAACAATCAGTGAGAGCACAACGACTTTCGGCGAGTAATCCGCAGTTCGCTCCCCCAAGAGAATCGTAAGACTGCAGACCAACTCTCCGGTATGCCAACTACACATCCACTTCTACCCGGGTCGGGCTTCGGAAGCCCACGTTCATGAAAGCCTGTTTCACAGGAGCAATCCGGCTTGGGCGGTCGGAAGGGCTGTGCTCCCTTGTTGTCATCTATGCCAGTTGATTCCGCAACTGCGTATGTACGGACCGGAATCGCATCGGAGGCGCACGTAGGAAACGGGGGAGCCAATGGCCGAGAGCGACCTTACGGCGGGAAATTCATACGGCGCAGGATGTCC
>Ga0208321_1000059_pt1 | contig 139945 bp, 120 predicted proteins | sample June2015DPH_4_15_FD_184692 | JGI IMG/M metagenome (GOLD analysis project Ga0208321, IMG submission 184692) | Peatland microbial communities from SPRUCE experiment site at the Marcell Experimental Forest, Minnesota, USA - June2015DPH_4_150... | ecosystem: Environmental > Terrestrial > Soil >...
TGGGTGGACCCTGCCACAGACGCGTCGTGAGATCCAACGCCTGTTGTTTACCTGGACCGGAGAGTGCGCGTATTGTGGCAGCGTAATTCGCAAACGAAACCGCCCACCTTAACTTAACGTAGTAGTACTAGCACCTGACCCCTATCACTTTGCACACACCCTGTCGCAGCGGCTTGCAGTCGCCAAAGTTCCCGGCGGCGAGCCGGTTAATTCGGCTGGCAATCTTCGCCTGTGCGCGGGCATCCGCCAGTTCCGACAGCCAATCGTCAAAGATATCTTTTCCGGCGTGGCTGACGTAGTGGCGAATCTCGATCACGTTTCTATTGTAACTTATAAATCACACGCTGACAAGTCAACATCGTCATATTTGGCCCTTCTCTTTTCCGGAGGAAGGAGCGAAGGGGAGCGGGTGTGCTTTGGACAAGGCGACGGTAGCGGCGTGCCACGTACCGTATGGTGCGTGGCGTGCCACGTACCGCACGGTGCGTGGCGCGCCCCATCCAGATTGGCGACGTGCGGTTGCCGCAGAGGCATCGGGCATGAGAAAAGCCCGCGGTCAGGGCTGCGCTGACCGTGGGTCTCTGGTCATGGGGAAAGGCGCACGGTCAATCAGAGTACGATTGACCGTGGCGCCCGCTCGAAAACTAAGTCGCGCCGCCTCGAGGCTGCCGGCGGGTGAGAAGGTTGAAGTCGCGCTCCGTGATCTTGTGCGTGCCCTGCACAAACCAGGCCCACGGGCCGCCAGGGTTCCTTCCCTTCATGGCATCGAGTTCGTTTCTCGAGGCAGCGTCGAGAACTACTGGACGATCGACGTACAGGGCGCATTTCCGCAGCCGAAAGGTGAAAGGGAATTCTTTGCTGTGTGTCACGCGAGTGTCGGGTTTTCTTTCGGGAACCGAAGCCACTTCTGCATCTGCCATTATCCCCTGGCCCGTCGCGTAGAAGCACAAGTGGTCGCCGACCTTCAAACGCTTTCTCCCAGGTGTCCGCTCACCGAATGCATACATTTGGTGCTGCCCGACCAATCTCTCTATGCATTGTTGTGCAGTCTCGCCTTCGTGGTCTTTGACGGGGGTGAGCCAGTACCTTGGGCTTTCAGGCTCGACGGGGGCGCTCAAGGGTCCAGCCTCTTTTACGGTTTCCCCCACCTCAACTTGGGCAACCAACCGGGCAATCAGGCCCGCCAAAGCATCGACAGCAGGCCCGGACGGCTTTAGGAGCACCAAGACATCCTCGTGGCTTACGTCGTAGTCACTGTCACTGACGAGGTCCGCAAGCGATAGAAGGGATTCAACAGAAATGATTCTCAACTGGTTCGTTCTCTTCTCGGCGACAATCGCGTGCCCGAGCTGGCGCACCTCTGGGTCAGGACGGCCAACCGCATAGAGACCCAACGCGGAGTCCCACGAGGGAACCTGTTTTTGCGAGATCAACTCGTCAACATAACCGAGCAATGTGGATGTTTTAATCGCGTAGGTTTCTGTGGTCTTAACCTCTAGGATCACGTGAAGCCCCGTGGGAGACTTCCAATGGCCGTCAAAACCAACCTCACCCTGAACGCCCCGATAACGGCCGAAGACAACGTCGAACCCCAAAAAGCCTCCGATGTGATTGACCAAGTCCTGCAACGCGCGGTTATTCTGGTCTCCTGGAGTCCGAAGGCATTGTTCGATGTGATCGCGGAGCTCGGCCACGTTCGTCACGTTCTTCGTCAGGAACCGACGGAATCGTTCGCGGGGAGTGTCGGCCCCCGCGGAATCATCGAGCGGTCCAACTAGATCAAGGATTTGATTTAGCGTCGTACTCATCGCTGTCCCCCACAAGGACTAGAAAAGCCCCTCCTGCTCGTGTTTCGTCTTTCTCTCTGCTTTGGCGAAGGTTTCGACGCGGTGGGTCGGGTATTCGAGTTTCCTTCCGGCCAGCAATTCGGCGATGGTGAGGATTTGCAGGCGCGGATAGCGGCCCGGAAAGTCTTTTGACTCGTAGAAGCCCGTGGCCGCAGCTTCCGTGAGCATGGGTTTGGTGGACTCGCGCAGTGTGATCAGCGCGCCGATGGCAGCTTTCTCGCGCTCCAGCACGCCCTTTAGGTCGCGCACGTGGTTCACGCCGACGTAGCCGCTCTTCACCTGCACAATCACCTGCTTGGCTTGGCCGCCCTTGTCGTCGAAAAAGTTGATGTAGCCGTCGATGCCGGTGTCCGCGCCTTTTCTGTGGTCCTTGGCCGGCCGCGCATCCACCAGGTCCACCGCCCACCACTCGAACTGGTGCGGGCTGATTTCTTTCAGCGCCTCGGCGCCCTGCAAGTCCGTGGGCGCACCGATGATCTCATAAGTGCTAAGTTGCTCCGCAAAGCTATCCCGCAGCCGACGCTGCACCAGGTTGATGGCGAGATATGTGACGTCAATGCCGATCCAGCGGCGTTTGAGTTTCTCGGCTACGGCAATCGCGGTGCCGCAGCCGCAGAAGGGATCGAGAACTATATCGCCCTCATCGCTGCTGGCTTTGATGATCCGTTCGAGAAGTGCTTCGGGTTTCTGGGTGGGATAGCCGAGACGTTCCTGGGCGCGAGAATTGATTGGGTCGATGTCCGTCCAGACATTTCCTGCGAGAACCCCCGGCATTTCGTCAAGATAACGCTTAAGTTGTGGCCGCTTAGATTTTGAGTCCGGGTACCAGATTCGACCCTCCGCGTCCAGTCTTGCCATCGTCTCTTTGGAGTAGCGCCAACCGAGGGGAGGCGAGGGATGCCCCTTCCAGGTGTACATCATGTTCGGCCTCGGCTTCGGGCTTGTCATGTTGTCGAGTCTGTACTTACGCCCGGCGTGGTCCGTATAGCGGTACTTGCTGGCGATGTACTCTTCGCTGTGCGGCTCGTGAAGAGGATTCCAGGTGGGGTTATCGCTTCTCCCGTAATGAAGCAGGATGTCCGCCACCGGGCCCCATCGTTTCGCGTCGCTGTGGGTTCCCGTTCGCTTCCATGTAACTTCCGCTAGGAAATGCTCAGGGCCGAAGATCGAATCCATCAGCAGTTTGAGGTAATGGCTCGCCGTCGGGTCGCAGTGCAGATATATGCTGCCCGTCGGCTTGAGCACGCGGTGTAATTCCACCAGGCGAATTGCCATCATCACGAGATAGGCCATCATATCGTTGCGGCCAAGGAACGCGAGCAGCGCCTGCATGAGATCGGCGAGCTTGCGCGGGCCGCTGGTGACGATTTCCTTGTACACCGCCTCTGCTTCCACGCTCCACTGCCACGTGTCCTCAAAGGCCGTGATTTGCGCGGCGGATTCCTCGCCACTCTTTTCCTTGAAGAGGACGTTGTAGCTGGCGTTGGAGTTGAAGGGCGGGTCAAGGTAAATCAGGTCAACGCTGGCGTCCGCGACGTGGTCGCGAAGAATTTTCAGGTTATCGCCAAAATAGAGCTTGTTCTTTTCATCCATTACGGCAAAGCATAGCACAACCTTAGCGGCTGGCGCATCCCGATACGGAGCGAGGGAGGTAGCAAGAGTAGCGCGGACCTCTGCTGCGTGAGGTCCGCGGCTTTTCACTCCCGCCAGCGCTCGCCGGCTCGGTTCACTATTGCCCCCGCAGACGGCACCTCACAATCCGGCATCCACAATTCATAATCGCCCTTGACCTTGAGCCCATGCGGGGTTCGGCAGAGGGCTTGGCCCTCTCCCGGGGCGGGCCGCGGCGCGGTGAAGGTTCTGAGGCGGGGGAGCATCCGAGGGATTATCGGCGATTTGGTTCTCCGTCAGCGCCGGGCCCTGGCTGCTTAGGCTGGGTGACCAGGCTCAGAAGAACAACCACACCCCAGCCCAAGACCGCCAGCATGAGGAAGAAGCAAATTGCCGAGATCTGTTGCTGGTTCTTGCCGACCAGATAAGACCGGTCAGCGATAATCGACTCATAGCTTTGGTGACAACTCTGGTAGCTCACCGAGAGGAATCCTGCCAGCGCCGGCAACACCAAGCCAGCGGGGAAGAGCTTTTTGAGGACGGAGGCGAGATTCCTGTTGGGGAAAGCGCTGGCGAGCCCGGCGAGCGGGCGGCGCAGAAAGGCATAAGCCGCCATGGCGATCACGATCGACAGCACGCCAACAAAGAAGTACGAGACGATCAGGTACTGTTCATTGCTCATGCTTCGCTCGCAGAACGGCCACGAGGACGGTAATCAGAATGAGATAGCCCAGCAGAAATCCGAAGAAGAACTGGCAGACTTCTTGCACGCCCGCCGCGACTCTCCAAACGTACTCCATGAAGGGATCGCTCGGCTTGAAGTTGAAGGTCGTTCCGAAGCCGCCCGCGCAGGCGGCCAGCAATAGGCCGATAAGAAAGCTTCGTAGGTAGAACGTGGTGCCGTCGGGTAACTTCAGGGCTTGGTTCAGCAGGCCTTCGAGGCTCTTCGATACGAGAGCCCAGATTGCAAACGTCAGGGCGAGCGATAGCGCGAGCAGAATGACAAATCCGGCGAGGTTCTGAGGGCTCATACCAGTGCTCCATCCTTAGTCTCTACGCAGATGATCCGGTCGTCTCAGTAGTGGCTCGAGTCTCCGCGAGTGTACACCCGCCAGCCTGATGCAGCAAGAGGCGCTGGGGGAGTGATGTCATGCCAGGGTTGTGGTGTCCCTTTCCATCCTGCTCCCTGGTAGGACGTCACGTTTGTAGCGCCACCTGCACATGTGGCGGGTGTCGCGCTAACGTTACACCCGTGCGCTACGCGGCCATGGGGTAGCGTCCCAATTAGAATGCAGGGCCGCCTCTCTCCCGCCATGCCGGGACGGGCCGGCCAGGCCGGTCCCGCCTTGCGGGACCCCGCCCTACGTCGCATATTAGGACACCACCGGCCATGGGGGGAATGGACAGAAAGCAAAGCTTTCATGATATGGTGGAGTTCACGTTCCGTTTTTCCTGTGAGCAAGAGAGTTTGCTGGCGAACCCGATGATTCAAAAGAAACAAGACGACGCCACATTTGGCCGGCCGCGTATTACCTCCGGAATTCAAAAAAAGATCGTCCAGATTAACTGGGAGGTGACAATTTCGAAGCTCCTCGGCGTGGCTTGCGGATTGGTCTTAGGGGGCCTTTTGGTGGCAGGGCTCTGGCCCTTTCACTCTCCCAGGAATCAGGTGACATGGTTCGCTGGGGGCAACGGCCTGCACTTTGGTCGTCATGGGACGATACTGAGTTCCGGCAAATTCAAGGCGGCGAATGCGCCAGCGGACGCCCCATGCAGCCTGGAGATCTGGTTCGAGCCTGATCTTACTGCGGCCTCGGCCACTCTCTTCGCCTTCTACGCTCCAGGGAACCCTCGGCAGTTCTCGCTGAACCAATCCATTACTGACCTTGCCTTGCAAAATGACATTCGCGAGGGGCGCTATCGAACCCTAACCACCAGACTCTTCTATGTTGAAGATATTTTCCGTCGGGGAAAGCCGTTGTTCGTAACGGTTACGTCAAAGGGAGGGCAGACGTCAGTCTATATTGACGGTGCGCTGGCCCGAACAGCCCCCAAGTTTCCGCTCTCCAGCCGGGATTTTGACGGCGAGCTCGTCATCGCCAACTCGCCCATAGTAGAAAGTAGCTGGTCAGGTCTTTTGCGGGGGCTTGCCTTTTATGACCAAGAGATCTCGCCGGCGCAGGTCTTTCACCACTATGAGACTTGGACAGAAAAGGGACGACCAGACGTTTCCGAAAATGAGCGTGCCGTGGCGCTTTATCTGTTTGATGAACGCGCGGGTCGTGTCATTCATAACCAAGTGCCCTCGGGAACCGACTTGTATATTCCGGACCGTTATCTGGTTTTGGACCAAGCCCTCCTACGCCCCTTCTGGGAGGAATTCCGTCCAACTTGGAGCTATTGGGGTGACGTGCTGGTCAACATTGCGGGTTTTGTTCCTTTCGGGTTCCTTTTCTGCGCCTACTTTTCGCTGGCCGGACGGATCAAAAGGCCGGCACTGGTCACAATCCTTCTAGGGTTCGCAGTCAGCCTTACGATCGAATCTCTTCAGGCATTCCTGCCGACGCGGGATTCCGGCACCACAGATGTCATCACAAATACCTTGGGCACTTGTTTCGGAGTTTGGTTGTATCGATTGAACCTTGGGCGAGTCCTATTCGCGAGAATCTGGACACACCTTGCGCGAAAAGGGGAATTCGGGTGAGGCGAGTCAGGAGACCACTGTCATAGTCCAATCCTTGTCACAAGCGCACGCGGTTTCGGCCTGACTGCTTGCCGCTATACAGGTGCTGATCTGCCCTCTTCAAGAGGGATTCCACCGAATCCCCAGGAGCGTCCATGGCAGCCCCCACCGAGATGGTCACCTGGATCTGCGAGCCTTCCACCCGTACTGTAGACCGAGCGACCAGTGCCCTGCATCTCTCGGACGTGTCCGCCAGGATGTCTTTCGTAATGCCGGGGAGAATCACCATGAATTCGTCGCCCCCCCAACGTCCCAGCACGTCGGACGCACGCAAACAACCGGAGACAGTCTTTGCAACGGTGACCAGCGCAGCATCTCCGGCGACATGCCCGTAGGTGTCGTTGATGTTCTTGAGCTCGTCCAAGTCGGCCAGCATGATTCCGAACGGGGTGCCGAACTTGGAACGTTGATCGAGTTGCTGAAAGAGCTGTTGCTCCAAATAGCGACGGTTTGCCACCTGGGATGTTGGATCCAGAAATGCCAACTTCGCGAGCTCCCTGGCTCTCTCTCGCACGGCCCTCTCCCGCGAGTTGTCATTGAAAATCTCGACCACACCGACAACTTCACCGTCTCTGCCCGTAACCGGGCAGACACGAACCTCCACGGGGACCCTGTGGCCACGTTTATGGTGAAGATAGATTTCCGCCCGATGCGGGCGACCATCCGCTATGACACGGCTGAGAGGGCACTCTCCCTGACAGAGCAGGCGCCCGGAGTCGTCGACGTGCATCAGGATGTTGTCGCCACAGCGTGTCCCTACAACTTCTTCGGCGCTGTATCCGGTAAGCTGTTCCGCTGCTTGGTTCCAGTACGTAATCCTGCGTTCCAGATCAGTGAAGTAGACAGCGTCAAAAAGGTTGTCCAAAATCCGTTTGAAGAGACTGTTCATTTCATCCGACGACGAAGCCGGAGAAGAAGGAACTGGAGACTCCATATGTTTTCTCCCTCAGCAGGCGCCTCGCTCTGCGCAACACCTAAGGGATCAGCGCCGACGCTCTTGCGGCGCTGGTACAGGTGGAAGCAATACTCACTCCCTTAAGCGTTAGCATTTCAACGCAGGTACCTGCCGTCTGCAATCTGTTCCAGTGTTCCGGCCAGAGTATCCTTGAAGCAGACCGTGCCGGAAAGATGGACCGCCATGGCTGATTGAAGCGACAATCCAGACCTAGGAGGATGCTGAAAAACCCACCTCGCCTGTCATTCCGAGGAGTCCCGCGTCCGCGGGACGACGAGGAATCTCGCCCCGATCAGATCGGGGTTTCCAGAGAGAGATTTCTCTCCCGCAGGGCGGGATCGGAATGACAACGTTCACAAGAGTTTTTCAGCATCCTGCTAGACCTTGCCCTGTGTCACATACCTAAGACAATATACGAATCCAGAAAGAAAGTTCAATAGATTGTTCGTGGGTCGCCCCAAGCTATGGAACAGGTCCCAAGGGGTGTGCGACATAAAAGTGGGAGTCCTGCCGCTGGTGCTTGTGTCAAGGCAAAGTAGAAATGGGCACTGGTTCAGTTTGCCGAAAAATACACAATTCAGTAGGGAGCTATTTAGGGCGATTAGAAAGAACTCGACAACCACTTTCTCGAATCTCAAATCAGGGCGTCAATATACTTGGCTGACCAAGCCATTCCTAGCCCTACTGACGGCGATTGTAAAAAAGTGGAAAACCATAACAATGTTTGCGGTGTTCCTAATTGTCGTTACAGACCTAGTCGGCGTCGTTGTGAAATTTACATTGCAGAAGGACAGTATCAGCAGAGGCAACAGATCGGTAGCCACAGTACTTGGTGAGGTGCCTCTTTCCGAAAATGTCTTCGTAAGTAACCTCCCCCCATACGTAGGTGTATCCGGCGCTTCCCAGTCGCTGCAAAATAAGGCCCGTGTATCGGGCAGGGACGGAATCCTTCGATTGATACGGGAAATTAGGTGCCAAAACGGCAATGCTGGCGACCTTGGAATTATCGCCAAGATTGGGGTTTTGGGACGTAAGTTCCACCTCGTTGAGTTCCTTCGAGGAAAAGGACACGAGATTTCTGATGATTACCTTTTTGGCGAATGTTTTTCCCACGTTGGTTGTCGAGACTGTGAAAGAAGTGGGCTTGTCTGGTTCGATGGCAGCTATGGATTCAGTGGTTGCTATCCAAGCGCGTTGCTCCAGACGAAACTGTTTGACGGTGGTATCCAAGGCTGCTTTGCTTTGGGATATACTGGATTCCAGGGCAGACCTGTTTTGCGCAACGCTATTTTCGATAGATTTGGAGATTCTATCGGCTTCGGCAATGAGTTTATCGTTTTGCCTAGAGGTCCGCTCAGAACTTTCCCTCAATATGGACAGTTGAAAAATAGCCGCTCCAGCATAGAAGAGAGTACCGAAAGCCACGAGGACGCTGGTCATTACGAGCGCCTTGTTGTGAAGAGCGGTCTGTTTCCATCTCTGAATAAGCATCATCTGGTATGCCTTCTTGCCGTCCTCTGTGGGCTAGCTAGTTGCCTTTTCTTGATGCTCAATATTTACTTTTTCGAAGGAAGCACGGCGCAACTATTCATTCGGATTATATTTTTCCTGGTAACCGCAGTTGCTTCCGCAATCATATTTTATCTAACGCTTCCAACCCTTCTAACCATTCAACGCGCTCGACTCTCGCAGGATGCGCTTGGCAATCAAAACGAACTGAACGGATATATCCATAGCGTCCCTCTTGCATGTTCGCGCTCAGATTTGAACACAAAATGAAAGGCCGAGCAATGAGTAGATTTGCCTGTCAAATCAACAAACTTGCGTTATACTCGCTGCCTCAATTCAACAGGCGGTTGCCCAAGCGGGTAGCGCAGAGTCTCGTTTTTCAGAGACTCTGCGTCTTTTCCTTGATCGATTCCATTACACGCGAGATGGTGACCGGGAAACAGGGGAATATGATGGCATGCCAGTGATCGGGCAGGAAAACCCACGCCGTAAGCAGAAAGTGATGTTTCTCTCGGCGCTCGCGCAGCACGCCGGCCAAGCACTCGAATTCGGATTCCTCAACCATCCGCCGGTGAGGCCGGAGCCGGCAGGTGATGAAGGAGAATCGGTCAAATAAAACCAGGCGGCGCAAGCGGGACACGAAAGGGGATTATACGCCCCATTGCACATGCACAAGCCGCAGAGTCTCTGAAAAACGAGACTCTGCGCTACCCGCTGTCATGAATCACAACCGGGGTACTTCCGGTCAAGCCGAGAATATAGTTACCACAAGGGAAGGGTGCGGGCAATACAAAACCGCATTGCGCCAATTCGCCGATAAGGTTGTCGAATACAATAGACACTGGGTTCGGGGCGCGGGAGGTTTGCACCCACGGGCCACGCCGAGCGTAGCCCCCTTGCGCTTCGCCTGACATCAGTGTTCCAAGGCTCGCTTTACCGTCCGCTTACGCTCAGCAGGGAGCACCCCCCGTAGGCGTTAAAATACGCTACCCCTTGGAGTTTTTGAGCCCCGCCAGGGGTCCCGCAAAGCGGGATAGCCCATAGCGAAAGCTATGGGGTGCGCGTAATCCACATGGTTTGGAGACCAGCCCCGGTAGGGGCGACATAACGGCGTCAGGGTCGGCCATCGCTCTTATGTCGCCCGCCGCGGCGGGCTCATGATGATTTGAATCTTGCATTCCCATCCCGCTTTGCGGGACCGTGGGCCATCCCGCAGGGCGGGATCGCCCCTATCGGGGCTTGAACCTGTGTCGAAGCTCCCTTGTTTTAACGCGTACGACCCCCGCCCTCAGACAAACCGCCCTGCCGCTTACGAGAGCGCCCGCTCACTGTCATGCTGATCCCGCCCTGCTGTTTCTCGGCAGAAAAGTCCAGAGCGACCCGCCGCGGCGGGTTCGTCCGCCAATAAGAATGGCGGACTCAGAATGACAGCCTGGCAGACGAGTGCACGAATGTCAGCCAGAGGCAGCCCAAGCTAGAAAAGAGCTCTGTGCCAAAATGCCACACATTGGGCCAGGGCGCGGGCATCTTGTCCCTTGGAGTCCCTGTAATAGCCTGATTTCATTGGGCAAAAATAAATATTCACAGACGTCCCAACATTACCCACCGTTCCATTTTTATCTGATAGCCTAGTAGATTTGGCTTCCGGACGAACCGCTGGCGGCGCCGGCGGAAACGGAGACCCGGGATCTGGCGCCGCTTCAGGGGCGGCGTTCAGGAAGCTCGCCCGCCACCGACGGGCGCCACAGAAAAAAGGAGAAACCACATGGCTAGCCAAACCGAAAACGTGACGACGGCGCAACTTGAAGCGCGCAAAGAGAACCCCCAGAAATCCACCGGCCCGCGCACGGCGGAGGGCAAGAGGCGCTCGAGCCAGAACGCGCGCAAGCACGGCCTCTACTCAAACGCCAATTTCTTCTGGGACGCCGCCATCGCGCTGGGCGAAGACCCGCGGGACTTCGAGCGTTTGTTGAAGGGCTTGGTCCTGGCGCGCCAGCCCGCCGACACCTTGGAGATGGTGCTGGTGGAGGACATCGCGCTGTTAGTCTGGAAGAAAGCCCGCCTGGACAGGGCGGAAGCCGCCGTGCAGGTGCGCAACCTGCAAAAGCACGACCTCGACCGGCGCAAGCAGTTCATCCAGGTGGGGCGGGAGATCAGCGACACCTTGCACTCCGAGGTGCGCGAAAAGGGCCTGCGAAGGACGCTCGATGCGCCGGGTAAATTCGAGCAGATTCTTTCCATTCTGGACATCCTGGTGGAGATGGTGGAGAAGAACGATTTCTCCCCCAACATGCAGGAGTTTCTGCGTGCCGTGTACGGCGAGCAACCAACCCTGCGGGGCGCCGGACTCTACAACAACTACTTCAAGTTGTCGGAGATGAAGCCGGGCAGCCAGGAGTTCGAGGATGCCAAGACCTTGATGAGGGCGAGACTGGCGGAAGAAATCTCGGACGTCGCGCAGCAATACGAACTCTTCCTGCATGAGCACGTGGAAAACACGCGAGCGGCACGAATGGCCGCGACGGCGCCCTCACATGCTCAGTGGGCGGCGATCATCCGCCAGCAGAATGCCCTGCACCGGCAATTGCAACAAAAGATTCGTTTGCTGCAAGAGATCCAGGAGAAGCGGAAGAGAGAAGAAGAGCGCTTTCTGGATAACTGCGAAGCCTCCTTACGACGGAACCCTTCGGACGCACCGCGCGGGGGCCGGCAGGCCTCAAATCGAAAAAAGATACTAAATAGAGGGAACGAACCTAAGACTTTATTGAAAAAAAACGAGTTAGCTGATACAGCCTCCTCAAAACAAACTCCTTTTTGCCTAGGAAAGTCAGCGATCAAAGCGAAAAAAAGGGGCGTTTCAAGGCAAGAAACAGCAGGCACAGGAGATTCACCCGCTGCCGGCGGCCAGTCCCCGGATCGGTCCGGTGGCGCGGGCCTGATTTGCAGGGCGGCAGTTCGTTCGAGGGGGAATAGCCGGAGAGCCAAAGAACAGGCCTGCGCCACGCGCTCGCCCCGGAGCGGGCTGGGATGTGGTATCGTAAGCAAGTTCATGAAGAAGCCGGGAGTCAGGAGAAGATGTCGCATCGGGAGACGGGCGAAAAGCTCGAAGTGGTTTACGGCATTCATGCGGTCATGGAGGCCGTGCGCACTCGCCCGGTTGACTACGTGCTGGTCACGCAAGGCCAGCACAACCCACGCGTGCAGGAGATCATTGATGCCTGCCGGGCTCACGGCGTTAGCCTGCGTTTTGCTCCCCGGCCGGCAGTGGAGCGCGCGGCGGGTAACACGCAACATCAGAACGTTGTGGCGGCGTGCACGCCTCGAACCTATGACGACATCCAAACTCTTCTGGCACATTCCGCGAGGCCCCTGCTCGTTGTCCTTGACGGAGTGGAAGACCCTGCCAACCTGGGGGCCATTGTGCGCACGGCGGTGGCAGCCGGTTGTGACGGGATTGTGATTCCGCAGCGCCGCGCCGCAGGAATATCACCCGCCGTGGCGCGAGCTTCGGCCGGGGCGCTCGAGCACGTGAAGATCGCGCGGGTCACCAACCTGGTACGCACGCTGGAGGAGATGAAAGAGCGCCAGGTATGGGTTTACGGATTTGAGGCCCAAGCCGGGAAGTCTTACCTCGATCTGGACTATGCGCAGGGCTGCGCGCTGGTGTTGGGCGGAGAGGGGGCGGGCTTGCACCGCTTGGTGCGGGAAGCGTGCGATGAACTGGCCCATATCCCCCTGCGCGGCCCCGTGCCTTCGCTCAATGTTTCCGTGGCAGCCGCTGTGGTGCTCTATGAGGCCCTGCGACAACGCGCCAGGGAATGACTCGAAAATCGAAAATCGCAGTGAATTTCAAGTTTCGATTTTCGAGTTTCGATTTTCGTGCTAACAACGCGAGGAAAGGCGAAATTCGACTGTTACTGCTGCAAATCGGCCGGCAACGCCAAGGCACATGCACACATCTTATGAATAAGCGAGGCTGTGCGTAAAGGAGCGAATGCCTGTGAATTCCACTTCTGCTTTTCTAAAGTCCGCCTTAACCCTGGTTCTCGCGGGTGGCTTTTGTGGCCTCAGCCTGTGTCCCTCTACCCGCGCCCAGGAAGGAGTAGCCGGCGATAACCCCGTGGTCTCGAAGCCCAAGCAAGAGCCGCCTGCTGACGCCAAATCGTCCAAGAACGAGCCGCAGATTCGGGTCACGTCGAACTTGGTGACAGCGCCGGTGACGGTGATTAATTCCAAAGGCGACTTCGTTTTCGACCTGGAGGAAAAGGACTTCGAGATTCTGGACAACGGCGTGCGCCAGCGCATTGAACAGTTCAGCCTGGAGCAGCACAAGCTGCTAGCGGTCATTGTGGTGGAAGCCAATAGCACCTCGGAGCCGCTGCTCGGCGAGGTCCGCCCCCTCGGCCCGGTTTTCTCCAGCCTGATGCTGGGGCCACAGGGAGAGGCTGCGGTGGTCACTTACGGCGATCAGATTCGCGTTGTCCAGGAATTGACCCAAGACAGCAATGAGCTGGAATCCGCCCTGCGCGGTCTCGAGGCGCGTGGCAGCTCGGCGCAGTTGAATGACGCCTTGGCGCGCGCCATCTCGCTGCTCGAAAGCCAGCCGAAGGAAAACCGCCGAGTGATCATAGCTTTTTCGGATGGCCATGACTTGGGGAGCGAAACCCGTAAGGCAGAGGTCGTGCAACGCGCCGTGAACGCGGGGATCACGATCTACGGTCTGGGATTCAGCCCGGGGCGCGCGCTGCTGGCCAGGCAACCGAAGGCTCCGCCACCGGACCCCCTGGACGTCAACATGGCACGCCCCTTGCCTCCCAACACTGCGCCCACTCCCTCGAACGAGGAGAAAACCTGGGATGTGCCCACCCTCCCGATCGTTCCACTCATCCTGGCGAGCGGGGAAATGATCCGCTCCACGGTGGCCAAGAGCGCCCTGGAGTTCTATGCCGGGTACACCGGCGGGGTGTGTTATGCGCACTGGTCAACGAAGGCGGTGCAGGATGAGCTCAACCGGATTGCCGACGAAATCCAGAGCCAGTACGAAATCGCTTACGTGCCTCACGCGCCCAGCGAGAACGGTTTTCACCGCATCCAGGTGCACGTGGACCGAAGCGGGGTCAAGGTGCGGACAAGGGCAGGATATTTCTTAGGCGGGACCAGTCCCTAGCAGTCTGGCTGTCAGCCGTCAGCTCTCAGCTATCAGCATGCTCGCTGAAAGCTGACGGCTGAGAGCTGACAGCTTGGAGCGGCGGGGCCATCAGTTCCCTTCAAGAATAATCCTCGTAGGGCATCACCTCGACACGCTTCCCTGACTTCAGCTCGATCTCGGCAAGATAAGGGCGCATCGAAAGGGGATCGGCTCTCAAGACCACCACGTGAGTCACGCCCTGCTTTTTGCAGACAATGGTGAAATATCTATTTTGCTTGCCCGCCATCAGAATATTGGGGTAGGTCGTCCACTTGAGCTTCAGCTTGCGCACGCGGCGGCTCACATCCGGGCGAAATTGCATCAGCGCAATCGTCGAAAAAGGCATAACCACCGAGCCCCCAGGACACTTGAAAACCAGACTCTCCAGCGTGACTTCCAACTTGCCTGCACAATCTATTTCGATTTTCTCGGTTCCGCCCGCATATTGAAAAACTGCGTCCCTGGTGGGTTCAATTCCAAAAGCCGCGCTTGACGGAACTAGTATCATGAAGACCAGCGGCCAGATCTTCCGGGTTCGTTTTGCCCAATCTAATTTCATTAACCATTTGCTCCACAAGCATCAAGGGCCACGCCGGCGGTTCACCTCCGGCTCACTTCCCAATTCTAACGCGGGATTACCCTCCGGGGGAATATTTCTCTCGCGGCCACGTCATGCTGCCTCGGGCCTTCACCGCCCGCTCGGCAAACGCGTGCCTGCCTGGGAGGGGGCGTTGTAGACGGGGACGTCAACCTCGAGGTACCAAGGAACAGAGAGAGCACCCCAGCGCGCCGGCCGGAACGACCACCCCTCGATGCTCTTCCTTGCCCCTTCAAACAGAGAGGGAATGCCTTTTAGGATTGCCGAATCGATCACTTTGCCTTCCGCGTTTACGAGCAAGCGCAAGCGCACCGAAGGATCAGTGGAAGCGGTCTTCTCCGGCCCCGCCAATACTTCGGGAGGTTTGACTTGACGGCCGAAGTCGGATTCCGCCTGCAGGGGAGCAAGATCCATTTTCCTTATCCGCAGCGTGAAATTAACGTCCACCGCAGTTGCGAAAGAGGTGGCACCACCCTGTGCCACATACGGGCGATAACGCCACATTCGAACCCTGTCCAGCACGGCCGCCGCCAGAAGGGGGTTGCCGCTTAGCACGTGCGCCCCCACCACCGAACCGGCGGCGGAGACCTCAAGGCGCACGCGAACTCGGCCCTGAATGTAGTTCACCTTGGCCAGGGCGGGGTACTCCGGAGGGACTTGGTCCAAAAGCAGGCCTGTAGCTTTCTTGGCATCCAGGACCAGGAGTTGCTGCTCTCCCTCTGCACGCTGTGCCCAGGCGCACGGCAACTCAAGAAGGCAAAGCAGCGCGATGCTCATACCTTTCAAGTAACGCCAGCCCGATTGGTGTACGCTAGCCATCGGCCTCAAAAATGACCTGAGCGACAACGTAACGGTCAGAGTGTGAAATCGATACCGCGGTGCGTGTCACTCCCATGCGGCGGGCAATTTCCTCCGCCCGACCCCGGAGGATCAACTCCGGCTTGCCGCTCGGCGCGTGAGTTATTTCCACGTCCACCCAGCGTACCCCCTCACCCCAGCCGGTCCCCAAAGCCTTAAATGCCGCCTCCTTGGCTGCGAAGCGGGCGGCAAGCCGCTCCGCCTGGTTCTTGAACTTCCCGCAATACGCGATCTCCGCGGGCGTGCACACGCGCTTGGCAAAACGCTCGCCGTGCCTCTGGAGAGCTTCCTCGACGCGAGAGGTCTCCAATATATCGACGCCAGTCCCAACTATCATGACCAAGAAGCCGGTGGCTGCTCCGGGCTCAGCGCGCTCTCTTAACCGCGCCGGCCGCTTCCTTATGGTTCGCCGCGCGCTCGTAGGCCCTGACAGTGTAGTAAATGGCCTTGTCGAAAAACTGGCCTAACATGCGCTGGAGTTCCAGCGCCTGGTAAAGGTCCACGGCAGAGTCGATCAAGCCGGCAGCCCGAATATAATCTCGCAGATGATACTTGGTCAAGGTGAGAGCGTAAACGACCTCGCTCAGGGGGATTCCCTCGACCTCGCGTTCTTTTCCCAGCTCGGTGTAAGCTGCTTCGATGTCCTCCTCCGCTTTGCTGCTCAACCACAAGCCGAGATTCTTGTACACATTGTGGGTGCGATCGTGAATCGCTTTCCAGGAAAGTTGGTGGTAAGAGGCCGTACGCAGGTTAGACTGAAGGTTTTCGACCAAGGCACGCGTTAACTCATCTGCGTGTTGTTCGATCATCCGGATCAGGCGATCAGATAACATAGTTTCCCTTTCACTTATTCGGAGCTTCCAGCCCTGATATCCGGCTATTCAGCGTATCAGAGCGGCGGTCAAAGTTCAACTCGCCGCGCCACCTGGGGACCGTGCGGGGTGTGCTATATTCGGGTGTTGGCTCCTCCGGTTTCACAAACCGTTTCGCGTGGCGGGCTAGTCTGGATTGAGCACCCGCTCATCGGCCGTTATTCTTGGCTGGTCCATGCATTCAGTACCCGCTGGGGTGGGGTGAGCCGTGGTCCGTGTGCGGGGCTGAACCTCGGATTCACGCCGGGCGAGCCGCGCGCCAGGGTGCGGGAAAACCGGGAACTTTTCTTGCAGCAGCTTGGCGCGGAACACTTCGCGCTGGCGGCGCTCCGGCAAGTCCATTCCGCCAGTGTCTATCAAGTTCTGCGTGCAACCTGCGGCGAACTCGAGTACCGCTCCGGCGGGAATCGACTGCCTGAACAGCCTGGCGTTGCGCAACCCGCAGGGGATGCGCTGTTGACCGAGGAGGCTGGTATCCTGCTGTCGGTGAGAACCGCCGATTGCCTGCCCGTGCTGCTGGTGGACCCGAAACATCGAGCTGTGGCGGCAGTTCATGCCGGGTGGCGTGGCGCGCTGGCGCGCCTGGTGGAAAAGGCTGTGGGGGAGATGCGCCGCGGATATGGTTCTGAGCCTGAGAGCCTGCTTGCCGTGCTGGGTCCTTCCATCCGCGCGTGTTGTTATGAAGTGGGGGACGAGGTGGAGGAAGCGTTTTTGGGGCGCTTCCCGCACGCGCATAAGTTCTTTCGCAAGGTATCTGAACCCCCCGCCTCGCATCGCAAACAGCGTCCGCTCTCCTTCTTGAATGTGCAGCCGCCGGGCCACGAACCCGCCTGCGCGCCTCCCATTCATCTTGACCTGGTTGCCGTTGCCCAGGATCAGCTCCTGGCAGCAGGGCTTGCACCTCACCATGTCGCCACGGTGGATTTCTGCACGGCCTGCCGCACGGACCTCTTCTATTCCTATCGCCAAGAGGGAAGCCGCACCGGCCGCATGCTGGCGGTCATCGGAATCTGTCCGAAGGCACGCCAGCGGGGAGCGCTCAGCTCGAGGCGCGAATCGGCGCGCTAGGGTCGCCGGTTCGCATTCCTTCCAGGTGGAGTTGGCCGCAGGCGGCGCCAATATCCTGTCCCCGTGAAATGCGAATGTAGGCTGGAATGTGCCGTTCCGTCAGGAGGCGCTGAAAGGCTAGGACTCTCTCGAGAGGCGCGGGGCGATAAAGAAGCTCGGAGCCGGGATTGTAAGGGATAAGGTTGACCTTGGCGCGCATTCCTCGCAGCAGCTCCGCCACGCGCACGGCATCGGCGTCCGCGTCGTTAAAGCCGCCCAAAAGGACGTACTCGAAAGTGAGCAGCTCTCGCGGGCGCAACGGATAGGCGCGGCAGGCGCGCATGAGCTCGCGGAGCGGGTATTTTCGGTTTATCGACATCAGCTCGGTCCTCTGCTGCTCGTTCGAAGCGTTGAGCGAGATGGCCAGCTTCGGACGTCTCGGGTCACGGGCAAGGTCGCGCACGCCGGGGACGATGCCCGAGGTGGAAATCGTAATGCGACGAAGCGGAATGCCAAGACCTTGAGGATCCGCGAAAATCCGGATGGCTTTCATCACTTGGGCGAGGTTCAGAAGCGGCTCGCCCATTCCCATGAAGACCAGATTGAGCCTTGAACGGGGGGGAATCTCGCGGGCTTTTGCCACCGCCAGTACCTGTCCAAGAATCTCACCCGCAGAAAGGTTGCGCTTGAGTCCTAAGAGTGCGGTGAAGCAAAACCGGCAGTCCACGGCGCAGCCCGCTTGGCTGGAAAGACAAAGCGTGATCCGCTCTTCCTCGGGCATATACACCGTCTCAACGGCGGTGTTGTCCTGAAGACGCAGCAGGTAGCGGGCGGAGCCATCCTTCGATATGAACTCGCCCTGGACATCGGGATAGGTGATTTCATAATGAGCCGCCAGGGCCTCTCTGAAATTCCTGTCGAGGTCCGTCAAGGCGGCCACATCCCTTTCCCGACGGTGGTAAAGCGCATGATAGAGCTGGCGACCGCGATAAGGCGCCTTCCCCAACGACCGCACCAGTCGTTCCAACTCCTGGCGATTAAGCCCCACAAGGTTATGGCCTGAAGTTCCGGCGTTCATAGGATGCCCTGATCTTAAGTCATGCTATCATGCTGACCGGAGCACCTCAAGCCATTGCTTCGAAAACGTCAGGCTAGGAGTGATTATGCGTAAGGCGTGGCTGCCACGGAAGGGCGGCCGATTAGGGTTGACAAATGGTGCCAGAGATAAATAATCCGTCCAGACGCTTTTTCCCACAGGGGGATTGATGAGCCCACGCAGGGCCAATCCGGAACTGGCAGAGCGCCGCCGCGAAGCTCTCCAGAGGGCAGGCTACGCGGAAGTCGTGGAGCGGGGGATCGAGGCTACGACGCTGGATTCCGTAGTGGCCAGGGCTGGCTCGAGCAAGGGGGGGGCTCTCTATTATTTCCGGACTAAAGAAGACCTCCTCTTCGGCGTCCTGGAGTGGCTGCTCCGCCAGTTGAACCGCAGCTTGGACGAGGTTGTCCATACTCAGGAACCCGCGCGCATCCGGCTCGTGGCCGAGCTGGAAGTTCTATTTCACAGCACCGAGGTCAATCGCAAGCTTTATTTGGTCTTCTTCGATTTTGTCAGCCGCGGTGCACGCTCCGAACGTTTTCGCAAGCTCTTTTCAGAGTTCTTCGGGAAGTGCCGGCAGAGGGATACGAGAATCGTGGAAGACGGAATCAGAGAGCAGCAATTCCGCCGGGTCAACCCGGTGGATGCATCTTCCACCATTCGTGCGCTGGTCGACGGTTACTGTCTCCAGTGGTTGATGGGCCCTGAGAACGTACCGGTGGAAGTTTACCGCGACCGCTGCCGGGCGGCGCTTGGCGCGTATCTCTTGCGTTAACCACAGAGCAGTGATGAGTGATGCCGCAGACCGGGAACGCGTCAGGAGCGGAAACAGCGGAGACGGAAGGCAGTAGGCAGTGTTTTCCCCTCTACCACCCGCTGCCCGGCCAAAAATACCTGAACCCCTATTTCCCAAATCAACTCTTTCCTACGCAGCTTCGCGCGTCCGCTACCATCCGTGTTTATGCGGGTTTGAACGCGGTGCAAACACCATAGAGGTGTACCCGCCGCGGCAACCTAATTGATCCGGACATTTGATGTGCTAACAACCGTCGTCGCCGACGGGCCTTGACCGTGCGCCAGGGTGGTGAGACAATGCACGCAGCCGTCTTCCGAAATAAACCCGTCAGGCGCGGTGCGTTCGCCGCTGGATCATCGAGTTGGCTGATGGGGACCTGGAGGTTGTCATGAGACGCGGTAGCGCAATTCCAAACACCTCAACTGAGTATTTCCAGCGGGAAGGTAAGTGGGCTTGGCTGGGTACGGTCTTCATGCTTGTTTATCTTTCAACTCCCGCGCCTGCGGCGCAGGTGCGTGTCATCCAAGGGCAGATGGTACGGCTCAAGCTCCACAATGTGCTGACCACGGAAAACGTGGTCAAAGGCGACCCGATAGATTTTGATGTTGCCGAAGACGTGGTGGCGGCAACTCATGTGGTAATCCAAAAGGGAGCACCGGCGCGAGGCAAGGTGGTTGGCGTGAAGGGCGCAGGAAAGAAAAGGGCGAAGGACGCCTCGGTGACTTTCCAGTTTGTGTCTGTCCGCTCCGTTGATAGTCAAGATATTCCGCTCCGTGCACGCCCCGATAGACACAAGAAAGCAGAATCCAAAGAGAATGAGATTGAGGCCAATGACCCACTTCCCGGCTATGCCGAACGCGTGATTGGGGCTGAGAAAGGGAAGGAATACGCAGCTTATGTCGATGTTTCAGCTACTGTGAACGTTCCTGATACCCCGGTCGCTCCGCCCCCGATCACACCCGTGCCCCCCGCACAACAAACGCCGGCGAACCCCCAGAGGGAAACTCCGCCCGCGGCTTCTACCCCTTCGATTGCAGTGCCGGAAGAGCCGGCTTTGGTGGACTTTAACAGTAATCCACCGGGAGCGGACATTCTGATTGACGGCAACTTGGTCGGGAACACCCCCTCTACGCTGCACGTTGATGCGGGGCGCCACCTCATCCAGTTGCGAATGGGTGGGTATCGCTCCTGGACGCGCACCATGAGGGTCGAGCCGGGTTCGTCCCCTTTGATTCGCGCCACTCTGGAAAAGCAGTGAACGGGCAGGATTGGGGTGGGACCGGGCTGCTGGAGAAATACGGAAATAATACTCGGAGCTGGAGGGTATCGTGAAGGTCAAGCATTCGATTGGAATGGTTCTTGTCTGCATGCTGATCCCGAGTTGCCTGGCTTTCGGCCAGCGGGTGCGCCTGCCTGAGGGGACTGCCGTGCGTGTGCGTTTGAAGGCTGACCTCGCGAGTGACCAGGTCGAGGAGGGCGCGCGCGTGGATTTCGAGGTGGCCCGTCCCGTGATCATCCAGGGAATAGCCGTGATCCCGGTAGGAGCTGTTTCGTGGGGCGCCGTGCAAAGTGTTAAGAAGGGGAAGTTCATCAAGTTTGACATCGAAGGTGTCAGGTTGCCGGACCTTACCGCCGTCAAGCTGCGCACAGTGGGCGGGAGAGCCAAGAACCCTGCGCAGGATCAGATCAAGGTTGAGGCGAGTTTTAGAGGTAGGGTTGGAGCGCCGAAAGGAAGCGAATACACGGCGTATGTCAATGAGGATCGAGAAGTGGCCGTGGCTGCGCAGCCCAACATCCCCGCACTCGCCCTTACGCCCACCGCTGCTGCGACCACACCTCCCACGCCTGCGCAAGTGGTAGAGCCAACGCCTTCGACAGCTACACCGGCCGTGACCTACCCAAAGCCAGCGGCGCCACCAGCGGTAACCACCCCAGCGGCTTCTGCGACATCCCCCGCGATCTCACCGGGCGAATCGGCGGCGCCGCTCGCCAACGTCGAGAGGACCACGGTGGAGTGTTTCTCCGATCCCTCCGCCGCCGACATCCTGATCGACGGGGAATTCTATGGCAACACCCCCTCAATCTTGAAGGTGCCGGTTGGCAAACACCAGTTGGAAATTCAGCTTTCCGGCTATAAGACTTACTCGATCCCGCTGATCCTGGAGCCAGGTACGCAGATTCGTACCATCCGCGCCAGTCTCGAACAAAAGGAATAGTCTGCTCCTGCATCCTCACTCCAGTTGGACCGGAAATGTTGCCCAGAGCACTGTCGCTTCTATTTACACTCTTCTTGGTTGTCGGCGTTCCGGTTCTTTCCTTATCAACCGCGCGCGACAGCCAAGTCCGTCAGATGCCGCGGCTCGCACTTTACATCTCTGCGGCGATTTCGCAGTGGGTGCTGGCGGGTTTGGGGCTGCTCATCTTCTTTCTCAGCTCGCTGAGTGCTTCTTCCGTAGGCTTCCGAACGCTCGGGCCCGTCGCCGCGCTCACCTGGGCAGGTGCTCTGGTTGCATTGTCTGTGGCCGGCATTCGCCTGGGCCTTTTCCTTGAACTCCGTGGGTGGTGGCCGCTGGAAGCCGAACTGGTCTACCTGTTGATTCCCAAGACCCGCCAGGAAAAGTTCTGGTCGGTGCTGCTCCTGGCGCCCACGGCCGCTCTTTGCGAGGAATTCTTGTATCGCGGCTTCCTCCTCGCTCAACTTACTCAATGGCTGCGTTCGGGCGCATGGGCGTGGGCTGCTTCATCGCTGGCCTTCGGGCTGGCGCACGTTTATCAAGGTTGGAACGGAATGGTAAGAGCGTCTCTGCTGGGAGCGCTGCTGGCATATCCCGTCATCCATTTCGGAAGCCTTTATCCTTCCATGCTGGCGCATGGGCTGATCGACGCTCTGGCGTTTGCGTGGCTAGGCCCAAAATTCCTGCCGCCAGAATCGGTTGCCTGAGCCTCCCGCTGTCATTCCGAGCGAAGCGAGGAATCTCGCGCTGGTCTGTGGATCAAGGACTCAGAGCGAGATTCCTCGCTTCGCTCGGAATGACACCCTCGCGGTACGGAAGACGGGACAGGGAACGGCCTAATTCTTATGCCCTCCCTGTTCCCTATTCCCTGTTCCCTGCTTATGCCCCACCGTCGGAAACAGGCGCCAGCTTGTAAACGATTTCAGCGTCCTCGAGTAGCTCCTCCGCAACCTTCAGACACGCCACACGCAGGCACTTGGTGTCCAGGCAGGTCGGACAATTCACAATGATGCGATCAAAGAGGTAATCGGCAAGCTCTTGTTCCCCAAAAGTGTGGGCCATGCGACTGGTCCTCCGCTCATAGAAAAACCCAAGAGACTGTGTGAGTCCCGCCCCCAGCGCATTATACGTCTGTTCGAGAGAATTGTGCTAATGCTTTCTCGCCGGACAAGGCGTCCCTGTTCTCAAATGCGTGTGGAGTTGCAGGAGAAATCCGGCTAAGATAGGCAAGGTATGGATGAGCGCGAATTTTTTGATGAAAATGAGACTCTGAAACCTGCCACTCTCTCCTGCCTGTTTTGTCACCAGACAGATACCTACGAGATTCGGTGGTTGGTGCGCACAAAGAGGAAGAAGCTTCCAGGTCACGCGGACGAACGAGATCGGGCGCGCTTTGCCAAATCAAGGAACTATATGCTGCGGCGAGACGATTTCGTCCAATGTAAGAACCTCCGCTGCCGAAAGCGCTTTGAGATTTCAGGTATTCAGTCGGTAGTCTTTTTGTGATCGTGCGCTTCCGGGGATGTGCCTGACGTATTGCTGAGAGGTCAGAGGAACCCTAGTTGCGCTCGCCTACTTCCCATGTGCCACGTCTTGCACGGTGGGAAGAGTCGAAGCATCCCATCCGCCGCCCAGCGCTTCGATCAGAAGGACGCTGGCGCTCATGCGGCGCGTCAGAATACTCAGGGCCTGCACCTGGTCTTGCAGAAGAATAGCTTGCTCGGTGATGACGGTGAGGTAGTTGACAGTGCCGGCCTTGTACTGGTAAGTGGAAATATCCAGCGAGTTTTGGGCGGCTTTTACGGCATTGTCCTCGGCTTGCGCTTCTTTCTCAAGCACGCGCAGCGCCGCCAGATTATCCTCGACTTGCTGGAAGCCTGTGAGAACGGTCTGGCGATAATTGGCCACCGTGGCGTCATAGGCAGCCAGGGTCTGAGCAAGCGCGGCGCGGCGCCTGCCGGCATCGAAGAGGGTCTCCGCCAACTGCGGCCCCACGGACCAGAAGCGGCTTGGCCAGGAGATCCACTTTAAGAATTGGGAGCTTTCAACGCCTGCCGAGCCGCTGATGGTCAGGGTTGGGTAATAAGCAGCTTTGGCAATGCCGATCTGCTCGTTGGCCTGGGCCATCTGCCGTTCGGCGGCGGCGATATCCGGCCGGCGCTCCAGCAGGTTGGAAGGAAGTCCCACCGGCACGGGTGGCGGGGTGATCTTGATGGAACGGTAAGAGATGGAAAGCTCCGCGGGGGGCTTGCCCGCCAGGACGGCAATGGCGTGCTCGTACTGTGCGCGCGCCACATCGTAATCGATCAAGTGGGCCCGCGCGGTTTCCAGTTGGGTCTGCGCCTGAGCAACGTCCGAGCCCGACGCCACGCCACTATTGAACCTGTCTTGCGTGAGCTTGAGGTAATCCTGATAGGACTTCACGGTGGTATCGAGCAATTCTTTCTCGCCATCCGTGCCGCGCAACTCAAAGTAATCTTGCGCAAGTTCCGCCTGGTAGGATAGCCGTGCGTTCTCCAATTGAGCGGCGCTGACTTGTGCGGCCTCCGCGCTAGCCCGAATACTGCGGCGGATACTTCCCCAAATATCGGCTTGGTACGACACGTCCACCGGCAGGTCGTAGGCGGTGGATAGACCGGTGAGCACCGATCGCGAGTTCACAATGGAAGGAGCAGCGGAAACGGTCGGGTACAGGTTCGAGCGCGCGATGCGCACGGCGAATTTAGCCTCGCGGAATTGCGCCTCCGCCGCCAGCAGATTCTGGTTGGAAATACTCACCTGTTCTTCCAGGGCATTGAGCTCCGGGTCGCTATAGATTTCCCACCATTTGCCGCGTGCCAGGGCGTCGCTGGGCTGGGCTTGTTTCCAGCCCTTCATCTCCTGGGCGTTGTCGGTCGGCGGTTCCTTATACGCCGGAGGGACGGGAGCGGTGGGCCTTTGATACTTCGGTCCGATCATGCAGGCGCTCGAGAAGAGCAGTAGGCAGAAGGCGGAAAGCAGAAGGCAGCGCGAAGAGGAAAGGTGAGAGGGTAAAGGGCGCCAATGAGGGTCTGGCATCTCCACGCTGTCCCCTGAACCATGTCCCCCGTGCCCCGAGAGTGCCGTCGAGAATGTGATTTCAGCTAACACATCGGTATTTGTCGTACGGTTCATGAGTGGTGTCTCGTGATATCCAGTGTTTGATGCGGACAGGTCCCGGCCTGTCATTCTGAGTCCGCCATTCTTATTGGCGGACGAAGAATCTCTGCATTCCTGGGATCAGTAAACTGCGGGCCTGCCGCAATACTGTTCACATAAGGGGTGTTCAGGAAACTCCTTCGCAATTCGTCCCGGGGTGACCCCCTCACCCGTCCCGATCAGATCGGGACACCCTCTCCCCCAAGGGGGAGAGGGTAGTAGATTCAAATTAACGCCCTCCCTCTCCCCCTCGGGGGAGAGGGGCAGGGGGTGAGGGGGTTCTACGGTCGAGCAGTGAACAGCCTCCTTGACAAAGCTTAAGTGAACGCCATTGCGGCTTGCCCTCATCTTGAACATGATGATTTATTCCCCACCTTCACGCTTCAAAGCCGCGCGGCTCGGCTTCTTCGCGGCGTCCCATACGTACCCGCTCCCACCACCAATGTTGGATGCGGTCGAAGTAGAGGTAAACCACCGGCGTGGTGTACAAGGTCAGCAACTGGCTCACAATTAGCCCGCCGATGATGGCAATTCCCAGCGGACGGCGAAACTCCGATCCAGTGCCAGTGCCGAGCGCGAGCGGTAATGCGCCCAGCATCGCCGCCATCGTGGTCATGAGAATGGGGCGGAAGCGCAGCAAGCACGCCTCATAGATAGAGTCGCGCGAATTCTTGCCTTCGTTTCGCTCGGCGGCGATCGCGAAATCGATCATTAGGATGCCGTTCTTTTTCACGAGCCCGATCAGCAGAACGATTCCGATAACGGCGATCACGGTGAGTTCAGTGTGGGTGAGCAGGAGCGCCAACAGTGCGCCAACGCCCGCCGACGGCAGCGTGGACAGAACGGTAACGGGATGGACGTAACTCTCGTAAAGAATGCCGAGCACGAGGTAGACCGACACGAGTGCGGCCGCGATCAGGAGGGGCTCGCTGCCGAGCGAATCCTGGTAGGCTTGTGCCGTCCCGGAGAATCCGGTATGGATAGTGGGCGGAAGGCCAATCCTGCTGGCCGCCGCATTAATCGCGTCCACGGCATCTCCTAGGGCGATGCCCGGCCGCAGGTTGAAGGAGATGGTGACCGCTGGAAAGAGGCCCTGGTGGTTTACCGACAGGGGCGCGGTTATTGGGGTATAATGCGTGATAGCGCTCAAGGGAACCTGCTGCCCACTCGGCGAATGCACGTAGGTTTGGCGCAAGAAGAGCGGATTCTGCCAGTATTCGGGCGCCGCCTCCATCACCACGTGGTACTGATTCAGCGGAGTGTACATGGTGGAAACTTGGCGTTGGCCGAAGGCGTCGTAGAGCGTGTTGTCAATCAGTTGTGGCGAGATGCCGAAACGCGCCGCCGTTTCACGATCATACTGCACAAACGCTTGCAGCCCGCGGTCCTGCTGGTCGCTGTTCACGTCCGCGATGATGGAGATGGATCGCAGCTCTTGGAGCATGCGGGGAGCAAAATTCGCGAGATCCTGCAGGTTGTCGCCCCGCATGGTGTATTGATACTGGGAGGCGCCGAATCGCCCACCGACGCGCACGTCTTGCGACGCCTGCATATAAAGCGTGGCGCCCGGCACCCGGGCGAGCTTTGGCCGCAGCCGCCCGATGACGAGGTCGGCAGTGATTTTTCTTTCTTCGGGCGGTTTCAGAGCGATGAACATCCGCGCGGTGTTCATTCCGCCGCCGCCGGGACCTCCTCCTCCCGTGAATCCGTTGACCATATCAACGGCCGGGTCGGCGACGATGATATTGATCATCTGCCGCAAAATCTTGTCCATGGCTTGAAACGAGGTGTCCTGGTCAGCTTGAATCGAGCCCATAATTCGTCCGTTATCCTGTTGCGGAAAGAACCCCTTGGGCACATAAATATAAAGGTAAACGTTGAGCGCAATCGTGGCCAGCAACACCGCCAGGGTAATTGCCGGATAGCGAAGCACTATGGACAATGTTCTCCCATACGCTTTCACGACCCCGTTGAAGCCTCGCTCGCTGGTCCGGTACAGCCAGCCATGGGACTCGTGTTCTTTTAAGAGGTGAGCGCACATCATGGGAGTCGCGGTGAGCGAGACCACCATGGAGACGGAAATAGCGGCGGCCAGGGTTACCGCAAACTCGCGGAACAGGCGGCCCACAATCCCTCCCATGAGCAGCAAGGGAATGAACACTGCAACCAGCGAAATACTGATCGTCAATACGGTGAAGCCGATTTCCTGAGCCCCCTTCAGGGCGGCCTGGAACGGATGCAACCCCTTTTCCAGATAGCGGGAGATGTTCTCGATGACGACGATCGCATCGTCAACTACAAAGCCGGTGGAGATGCAGAGCGCCATCAACGACAGATTGTCGAGGCTGTAGCCCAATAGGTACATCACACCAAAAGTTCCGATCAGCGACACGGGGACGGCGACGCTGGGGATGAAGGTGGTGCGCGGATTCCTCAGAAAGAGGAATACGACCAGAATCACCAGAATCACCGAGATGATCAACGTTTGCTCGACATTGCTCACGGAGGCGCGGATGGTCAAGGTTTGATCGCTGGCCACTCGCACATCGATCGACTGGGGAATGGCAGCTTTAAGCTGGGGAAGAACCGCGCGGATGCCATCCACGGTATCGATAATGTTGGCGTTCGGTTGGCGCATGATGAAGATCAAAACGGAGGGCTTGCCGTTCGCATAACCCGCCGAACGAATGTCTTCAGGGGCGTCGCGCGCTTGGCCGATATCGGAGATGCGCACGGCCGATCCGTTGCGGTAAGCAACGATCAAGGGGAGGTAGTCAATGGCCTTGAAGAGCTGATCGTTGGCGCCCACTTCCCACATGCGGTGACCGTCCGAAAAGTGTCCTTTGGGTGAGTTGGCATTGGCGCTGCTTAACACGCCTCGGACCTGCTCGAGGCCGATGCCATATTTGTTCAGGGCGGTCGGATTCAACTCGATACGAACGCCTGGCAACGCCCCTCCACCCACGCCCACCTGGCCCACGCCGCTGACCTGCGCTATTTTCTGCGCCATTATGGTGGAAGCGGCATCGTATATTTGGCTTTTGGAGAGCACGTCGGAGGTGAGCGCAAGCATGAAAATCGGAGAATCGGCCGGATTCACCTTGCGGTAGGTCGGGTTATTGGGAAGATTGGTCGGCAGGTAGCCGCGGGCGGCGTTGATAGCCGCCTGAACGTCCCTTGCCGCAGCGTTGATGTCTCGGTTCAAATCGAATTGCAGCGTGACGCTGGAGGATCCGAGGCTACTCGACGAGGTCATTTCGGTGACCGACGCAATGCGGGTAAATTGGCGCTCCAGCGGAGTCGCCACCGATGAGGCCATGGTCTCGGGACTGGCGCCGGGCAAACCTGCCGACACGGAGACCGTGGGGAAATCCACCTGGGGCAGCGGTGATACGGGAAGGAGTCGGAAGGCGACGGCTCCGGCCAAAGTGATGGCGATGAGGAGGAGCGTCGTAGCAACCGGCCTGCGAATGAAAGGCTCTGAGATATTCATGGCTTACTTTGCCGGAACCGGTTCCGAACCCGGACTGATCTCGCGACCCCGGGAGAACCGTCTTGCCAGGCGACCGAACCAGAGATAAATGACCGGGGTTGTGTAAAGCGTGAGTAACTGGCTCAAAAGTAGTCCTCCGACGATAGTAATGCCCAAAGGCCGGCGCAGTTCTGAGCCGGTGCCGGTGCCGAGCGCCAGCGGCACGCCGCCGAGCAGCGCCGCCATGGTCGTCATCATGATGGGGCGGAAACGCAGGAGACAGGCTTGGTAGATGGCATTGACCGGCGTCATGCCTTCCTTGCGCTCCGCTTCCAGCGCGAAATTGATCATCATGATGGCGTTCTTCTGCACGATACCGATGAGTAGGATGATGCCGATCAACGCGATGACGCTGAAATCGTTACCGCAGACCGAGAGAGCCAGCAACGCACCGACACCCGCCGAAGGCAGCGTGGACAGGATAGTGACGGGATGAATGTAGCTTTCATACAAGACGCCCAAGACGATGTAGACCGTAACGATCGCCGCCAGAATCAGCAGCAGCTCGTTCGCCAACGATGCCTGGAATGCCTGGGCCATACCCTGAAACGCCGCCTGAATACTGGGCGGCAGGCCGATCTCGTCCTTTACTTTGTTCACGGCTTTGACGGCACCCCCCAGCGACGCGTTCGGAGCCAGATTGAAAGAGAGAGTAACTACCGGAAACTGACCTTGGTGGTTCACGGTGATAGGAGCGTTCATCTCCTCCACGCGAGTGAAGGCGGCCAGCGGCACCTGGCCTCCGTTGGGAAATTTCGCAGAAGATGCAATCGGTCCCCCGCCGAAGGCGCTTTTCGAGGCGAGGGCGGAGGAGCTGGCGGAAGATGACGTGGTAGACGATAGACTCGTGTTTGCAGCGGTCAATGAGCTCGTCGGTCCGTACAATTGGTTTGCAGCGGTCCCGCCCGCAACCAGGCCCGAGGAACCGCTCGAGCCTCCAGCGTTAGTCCGTATGAATAGATGACGGAGGTCCAAAGGGTTATCCTGAAAATCGGGTTTCACTTCCAAAACCACGTGGTATTGGTTCAACTGGGTAAAAATGGTCGACACTTCCCGCTGGCCGTAGGCGTCGTAGAGCGTTTGGTCGATGGCCGAGGGTGTGATGCCGAGGCGGTAGGCCGTTTGGCGATCGAACACCAGCCTGGCCCGAAGGCCGCCTACCTGCTGATCGCTTGCCACATCGCGTAGCTCCGGCAACGCCTTTAGCCTTTCGAGTATTCGGGGTGCGAAGGCATTCAACTCGTCCGCGCTCGGATCTTCGAGCGTGTATTGGAACTGCGTACGGCTTACCCGGTCCTCGACCGTAATATCCTGCACCGGTTGCATGAACAGGGTGATACCTGGCACCCTTGCCAGTTCCGGCTGCAAGCGGCGAATGACGTCGCTGGCGCTTATCTTGCGGACTTCGAGCGGCTTGAGGTTGATGAGAATGCGCCCGCTATTCAGGGTGGTGTTGGTGCCATCGATGCCGATGAACGATGAAAGACTCTCGACAGCGCGGTCTTTCAAGATGACTTTCGCCAACTCTTGCTGCTCGCTGGCCATTTCCGGGAAGGACACCGTCTGAGCTGCCTCGGAGACACCTTGGATAACACCCGTGTCCTGAATCGGGAAAAACCCTTTCGGAATGACGGTATAGAGCAGCACGGTCAGGCCAAGAGTGCCGATTGCGACCAGCAGAGTTTCGAACTGATGGCGGAGCACCCACTGGAGGGTTCTGTCATAAAGGGCGAGTACCGAATTCCATCCGCGTTCCGTCGCGCGATAGATTCGCGACTGCTTTTCCTCGGGTTGTTGCTTCAACAACTTGGAGCACATCATCGGTGTCAAAGTCAGCGAAACGACGGCGGAGACCAGGATGGTAACGGCCAGGGTGACGGCAAATTCTCGGAAGAGCCGGCCGACAATATCCCCCATGAACAGCAGCGGGATGAGACCGGCAATCAGGGAGATGGTGAGTGAGACGATCGTAAAGGCAATTTGTTTGGACCCTTTGAGCGCCGCTTGCAGCGCCGGCTCGCCTTCTTCGATGTAACGGGTAATGTTCTCGATCATTACGATCGCGTCGTCGACGACGAAACCGGTGGAAATGGTCAAGGCCATCAGCGTTAAGTTGTTCAGGCTGTAGCCGAGCACATACATCACCCCGAAGGTGCCGACCAAGGAGAGCGGAACGGCGACACTGGGGATGACGGTGGCGGAAAGATTGCGCAGGAACAGGAAGATAACCATCACAACTAACACTACCGTCAGCATCAACGAGAACTGCACGTCCCTCACCGATGCCCGAATGGTATTGGTCCTGTCGGTCAAGATGCTGACGTGAACCGATGAGGGCAGGGACGAGGTGAGCTGCGGCAGCAGTGTCTTGATGCGATCGGCGACAGTGATGATGTTCGCGCCCGGCTGCCGCTTAATGTTGACAATGACGCCAGGAGCATCGTTCATCCAGGCCGCTTGGTGAACGTTTTCAGCGTCGTCGGCGACCGTGGCGACATCAGTCAATTTGACGGGAGAGCCGTTCCGGAACGCGATGATGAGCGGAGCATAGTCGCTGCTGGAGAGCAACTGGTCGTTGGCGCCGATCTGGTACGACTGGTGGGGGCCGTCAAAGTTGCCTTTCGCCTGGTTGACGTTGGCGGCGACGATGGCGCTGCGGAGATCCTCCAGGTTGAGGCCGTAAGATGCCAGCAAGGTGGGATTCGCCCGAATCCGAACGGCGGGTTTCTGCCCGCCGCTGATACTGACCAGACCGACGCCGGCCAATTGCGAAATCTTGGGCGCCAACCTGGTGTCGGCGAGGTCCTCGACCTTGGAAAGCGGGAGGTCTTTTGAGGTCAGCGCCAGCGTCAGGATCGGCGCATCGGCCGGATTGCTCTTGCTATAGATCGGTGGGGTCGGAAGGTCCGGGGGAAGGTAGGTTCCGGAAGCATTGATCGACTGCTGCACTTCCTGCTCTGCCACGTCGATGTTAAGGCTGAGGTTGAACTGCAAGGTGATGACCGAGCAACCGTCGGAACTAGTGGAGGTCATCTGCTGGAGTCCCGGGACTTGGCCGAACTGCCGCTCCAGCGGAGCGGTCACCGAAGACGCCATCACGTCAGGGCTTGCACCGGGATAGAACGTAATCACTTGAATGGTGGGATAATCCACCTCTGGTAGCGCCGATACCGGTAACCCCTTATATGCAACTGCGCCCGCCAGCAGGATGGCCACCATCAGCAGGGAGGTGGCTACGGGCCGGAGAATAAATGTCCGTGAGGGGCTCATTTAGCTTCCCTTCTGGGCCTTTTCGTCGTACATCTGCACCCTGACCTTACTCCCTTCTTGGAGTTTGTCGACGCCGGTCATGACGATGACATCGCCAGGGGAAAGACCAGAGAGGACCTCGGAGTCATAGCCTTCCGTCGTGCCTATAGTTATCTGACGGACGGTCGCCGTTGAATCTGGTTTCACTAGGAACACATAAGTTGTTTGCGAGTTGCGCTGCACAGCGGCTGTGGGCACCAGCGTCACCTCGTGCTTCTCCTCGACCAGCAATCGGGCGTTGACGAACTGATTGGGGAACAGCGCCCCGTCCCGATTGTCGAAGTTCGCGCGCAATTTGACGGTGCCGGTTTCCGGGTCGATCTGATTATCTATCGTTGACAACCACCCTTGGGCAATTTTTGTCTTCATTTCCCGATCATAGGCTTCCACCTTTAACCGCGCCCCCGCATGCATCTTGGCGAGGATGGCGGGAAGCTGGTCCTCGGGAAGAGTGAAAATCACGGTGATGGGTTCGACCTGCGTGATGACGACTAGTCCAGTAGAGTCGTTCGCCGTCACGTAATTTCCAGGATCGACGAGCCGAAGGCCCACGCGGCCCGTAATCGGGGCGGTGATATGGCAATAGACAAGATCAAGTTTGGCGATATCAATCAGCGCTTGATCCGTTTGCACGATTCCCTCGTCCTGCTTGACCGTGGCTTCCTGCGTCGCCAGTTGCTGTTCTGGAACGGCTTTCAGGGGGGTCAGGATCTGGTAGCGCTTCAAATCCACCTTCGCGTTCTCCAGGTTGGCTTCATCTCTGGCGAATCCCGCTTGGGCCTGCTCCAGCATGACTTGATATGGCCGTGGATCAATTTCCGCCAGCGAATCGCCCTTACGAACGGTCTGGCCTTCCTTATACAATACCTGCATCAGATATCCGGAGATTTGACTCTTGATGGTGACCGTATAGATCGGGGTCACCGCACCCAGGCCCGTATAATAGACGCCGATGTCGCCCTTTCGAGTTTTCGCCGCGACCACGGGCACGCTTGGTAACCTGAGATTCGCCCCCTGTGCGGCGGTCGTCGCTTGCGGGGCTACCATCCCCTTCCGCACGCGGTACCCGCCGTAGCCCAAAACCGCGAGCGCCAGCAACCAAACCCACCAACGGCGCTTCGGCTCCTTCCCCGGGAGTCCGGGCGAAATGCCTGGTCGAACCTGGACTTCATTTCTTTCTATCGTCGTACGCGTGCTCATGTTTCTATCCTTATTCGATGGTTAAACCGCAGCAAAATGACGGCTGCCATACCCGTCGAAATCAGCGGAGTTATTTCGGCCAAACCTGAAGGCCAGCAATGGTCATCTGGATTGTCTGAAGACCTTCTACGACTGACCCCTTCCGAGTTCGGGTAAGCCCCTGCTCCTTCTGTAAACCGCTCAGCTATTGGGGCTTGGAGGCTGCCTGACAGCTTTGTGTCAAAGTCCTTCCTTCCCCCGAGTCGCGGCCGCGCGCCAAGCCACTCATTGATGAGCGTCACCCTATTAATGGACGGCCGAAACGGCGGCTTGGTTACGAACGCCGTTAGCCGACAATGTTTTAGCACCGAAAGAGGCGTGAGGGTGGCCAGACAGTCTCTTTGTGGTCGACCCCCCGCAGGCAAAATGAACAAGCCAACACCACGGGGTGGCTCACCGCCCTGCCCTATACCGTACGGTACAGGGCCCTGCCCGGCGGACAGCTTGGGAAAGGAGGTGCTTCGCGTTGGTGGTCGATTAACTGGTTGCACAGGAATCTCAAGATAACCGAGTCCCGATTTGAAGGTCAACCATAATACAGGATTCAGGAGTCAGGATTCAGGATTCAGGGAAGCGCGGTGGTGGTGTTTGTCCGATTCCTGATGGGAAGGACAGGATTCAAGATACAGGATTCACGATTCGGGGAACTGCGCTGGTGGTGCTTCCCTGGTTCCTGGGGGAAGGACAGGATTTGGGATTCAGGCAAGTGCGATTGTGGTTTTTCCCTGAATCCCGAATCCTGACTCCTGAATCCTGTCTCACCAGCGGCCTGAAAGGGAGGCCCACGCGCGAGAAAACATGGGGACAGCGCGCGCGCGGATGCTAGAATGGCTTCTTTCAGCAGCATGGTGGATTGGCGGCGCCCGCACGAAGGCACGGTTTCTTTGGGTTGGAATCGGGGCAACTTGCCACCCGCTTTTCCTGTCAGTCCACTTTCGACCATCGACTGTCGACTTGGTTGCTTTCATGTTGAAGCTCAACTCGGAACAGCTCCAGGCGGTTGAACACCACGATGGGCCGCTGCTCGTCATTGCGGGCCCGGGAAGCGGCAAGACACGAGTCATCACGCAACGTATTGTCCATTTGCTCGAGCACGCCCCCGGACTCGAACCGCAAAACATTCTGGCCTTAACCTTCACGGAGAAGGCTGCCGGAGAGATGAAGTACCGTGTAGGCCAGGCCCTGCCTGACCTCGCCACCTTCCCACACGTCTCCACTTTTCACGCCTTCGCTTACGAAGTCATCTGCAACCAAGGGGCGGATCATGACGTAACCCCTCAGTCTCGGGTGGCAACGCACGTAGCGCCGGTCCCGCGCACGGCGGGACCGGCACCTGCCGCCCTAAAGGGCGGCGCTACACCACCTGAGACCGAGGGATCACATCATCAGCAGGCCGGGGAGCGCATGTTGCTGGACAAGGAGGATGTGTGGGTTTTCCTCAGGCAACGCATGGAGCAACTCCAGCTCGAGTTCTACCAAAAGCTGGCTGAGCCCGGGGCCTTCCTACACGCCCTGAGTGAGTTCTTCTCTCGTTGCCAGGACGAGCTCATCGAGCCGGAGGACTTCGAGAAATATGCCCAAGAGGCTGAAAGAACTTTTCTGGAGAATGCCGCCAGGCTGAAGCCCGAGGAGCGCACCCTCGAAGACGAGGAGATTCAAAAGAAAAAGGAGTTGTCGCGGGTCTTCCGCAACAGCCGCCGGCTGATCGAGCGGGCGGGTAGTTCCAGTCTTGGCAGCCTGATTCCAGAGGCAGTGCACCTGTTCGACCGCCGTGCGGAAATCCTCCAGCGTTACCGCGCGCAATTCCGTTTTGTCCTGGTCGATGAGTTTCAGGACACCAACTACGCCCAGTTGGAGCTGCTCAAGCGGCTGGTGGCGCCACCCTTCAACATTACCGCCGTCGGCGACGACGACCAGGCCATCTACCGCTTCCGTGGCGCCTCACACGGCGCCTTCGACATGTTTGGGCAAGTATTCCCAGGACACCGGACCATCTTTTTGAATCGCAATTACCGCTCCACCGAGCGCGTGCTGCGGGTTGCCGATGTGGTCATCAAGAGGAATGAGGACCGATATCCTTCCAAGCCGGAGCTGAAACCTGAGCGCGAAGAAGGCTGCCCAGTTTATCTGCTGGGCAGCCCGGACTATGTGAGCGAGGCGAATTGGGTTGCCGGAGAAATACAGCGGCTCGTGGCTAAGGGCTCTTCGTATCGCGACATTGCCGTCCTGTACCGGGCGCATAACTATCGCGACCGACTCGTGGAGGAATTTCAGCGCCGGGGCATACCGTTCGCTATTCGTGGCCTTTCGGTTCTTTCCACAGTGATTATTCGGGACCTCTTCGCCTACCTTAACTTGGTCCTTTCCCCCCACGACAATATCAGCCTGACGCGGGTACTCCTGGTGCCGCGATGGAACTTTCGGGAAGAAGTCGCCCTGCAAGTCCGGGTGGAAGCAGAGAAGCAGCGCTGCTCGCTTTATGACGTCCTCACCTCCTGGGAAAAGGGTCCGAACCCTACCCTCCTCCGAACCACCCACTGGGAGGCCTTGAAACGGCTTCTCCACGACTTGCACTGGGCGGCGCAAAACGGGACGGTAACGACGCTGTTCAAGCTCCTCCGCGAGCGGCTCCAACTGCAATCGTTTCTTGGCGAGCGTGACCTGGGGTATGTAAATGCTTTCGAGGGATTCCTCCGGGAGTGGGAGGAAAAGATCTCGAAATTCCCGCCGCTGGCCGGGCCGGAGTGGGAGGATGCAGGCGCGGAAAAGAAGCCCAGGAAGAATCTGCGCGAATTCATTTATTACTTCCGGCATTACCTCGAGGCGGGAGGAAAGATTGAAGCGCCTGACCTGGGAGAACGTGCCGACGCCGTCCAGATGATGAGCGTGCACGCTGCCAAGGGGCTGGAGTTTCCCGTCGTCTTCCTGCTCAGCGTGGCCTCACGCCGTTTTCCGGCCACGGAGCGCAGGGCCGTCATCGAGTTCCCTGACGAACTTCGCAAGGGGCCTCTGCCGCCGCAGAATATTCACATGCAAGAGGAACGCCGGCTGTTCTTTGTGGCCCTCACGCGCGCCAAGGACCGCCTCTACGTATCCAGCGTGGCTGCGCCGGGGAAGAAGCCGTCAAAATTCATCGATGACTTGCTCGCCGACCGGGTGGTTGAGGCTCGGGACATCGAGCGCCTCCAGGCGAAGGAAGTCACACAACTCCCCGCCCCGGCTATTCAACTGCCACGTGCCGAAGAGCATAGTCCTCAGCGAAGACTATTCGGGGAGATAGCCGAGGCGGCCGGGGTTCATCCTCCGATTGCGGAATGGGCCGCGCGCGAACCTGAAATCAAGCCGGGGGAAAAACTGCGCCTGAGCGCTTCGTCGATTGAGGATTACGAGGACTGCCCGCTGAAGTTCAAGTTCGGCCATTACCTCAAAATCCCCACAGGTCCACAGGCCGCCCTCACCTTTGGAAATATCATGCACCGCTCGGTAAGGCACTATTTCGAGTTGCGGGCCAAGGGAGAAGCAAACTTCGAGGCCGTAAAGAGGTTTTACGAGTTGTCGTGGAGGAAGACCGAGTTCGAGGACGAATACCAGGAGCAAGCCTACAAGCAAGCGGGGCTGGAGCAATTGCGCGCCTTCGTGGAAAAGCAGGAAAGCAGTGAAACGCTGCCCCTGAGCATGGAAAGCTCCTTCTCACTGGACCTGGGCGAAGTATGGTTGCAAGGCCGCATTGACCAGATTAGTCCCCTGGCCCCGCACACGCGGGAGGGCGAGCGCGCCGTCGAACTGGTTGACTACAAGACCGGCAAGCCCCGCTCGCAGAAGGATGCCGACAAGAGCTTGCAGCTCTCCGTTTACGCCCTGGCCGCGCAGGAACAAATGAAGCTGAGACCGGTGCGCTTGACGTTTTATTGCCTCACCAACAACGAGCCTGTCCACACCGTCAGGACCGAACAGGACCTTAAAGCCGTCAAGACTGAGATCCTGACGGTAGCCGGCCGGATCCGCCAGAACCATTTCCCCGCTGCGCCCGGTTTTGTGTGTAAGTTCTGCGATTACCAGCCCATCTGTCCTGCGCACGAGGAGAACTTCTAGAAACACTGAGGTGAACCAAATGAACGCAATTTTACTGCTCGTGATCGGTATTGTGTTGGGAATTGTGGTCGGCTGGCTGTGGGTGACAGTTCGCTCAAAGGCCGAACTCGCAAAAGCACAAATAGAAGCGGAGGGGCGCGTCAAAGCGGCAGAAAGCACCTTGAGCGAGGTGCGGGTGCAACTCAACGCGCTCCAGACTTCGTTGGACGCCAAAGAGAAGGAGATTTCAGGCCTTCAGCAATTGCTGCGCGGAGAAGGCGAGCAAAAGGTGAAGGCACAGACAGAAGTGGAGCAGTTGAAGGGCACGCTGGAAGACCTTGATGCCTTGCGCGGCCGGATAAAGATAGAAGGCGAACTCCGTGTTGCAGCGGAGACCAAACTCGAGGAAGCGCAGGCGAGCCTCGAAGAACAGAAGAAGTTGTTGGAAGACGCCAAGAAAGACCTGGTGGATACGTTTCAAGCGTTGTCCGCTGAAGCGCTCAAGAGCAACAACCAAGCGTTTATCACTCTGGCCAGGAGCACCTTCGAGACCATTCAAGCCCGTGCGAAAGGAGACCTCGAGACGCGCCAGCAGGCCATCGACGCGCTGGTGGCTCCTTTGAGGGAATCCCTCACCCGTTATGAGAAGCAGATCCAGGAGATGGAGAAGGCCCGTCAAAGCGCTTACGGCACGCTCGAAGAGCAACTCCGCACCCTGGCCACCACCAACCAGCAATTGCAGGAAAAGACCTCAGCCCTGACGATTACACTCAAGGGAGGACCCCAGGTACGCGGCCGTTGGGGGGAAATGACCCTTCGGAATGTGGTCGAGTTGGCGGGCATGTCGAAGCATTGCGATTTCACCGAGCAGGAAACCTTCTCGTCCGAGTCAGGCCGGCTCCGCCCCGACATGATCGTGAGATTGCCCGGCAACCGACGTATTGCAGTGGATGCCAAGGTGTCGCTACAGGCGTTCCTCGAGGCCTCCGCCGCCGCCAAGGACGAAGAGCGAAAAACGGCGCTCGACAAGCATGCCCAAAACGTTCGTGCATATATGAATCAGTTGGCCAGTCGAAGTTATTGGGAGCAGTTGGAGCCGGCCCCGGAGTTTGTGGTCCTGTTTCTTCCCGGCGAGTCATTCTTCAGCGCGGCGCTGGAACAGGATCGCACACTGATTGAAGACGGAATGCAGAAGCGGGTGGTGTTGGCCACTCCCACGACGCTTATTGCCTTGCTTCGCGCCGTGGCGTATGGGTGGAGGCAGGAGCAAATCGCCGAGAATGCTCGCCTCATCAGCGAACTGGGCAAGGAACTCTACGACCGCATTCGGCCCTTCGTTTCTCACTTCCAAGGGATTGGATCAGCTCTCCAGAAGGCCGTCGATACTTACAATAAGGCGGCGGGTTCACTGGAAGGACGGGTCCTGCCCTCCGCCAGGAAGCTAAAAGAACTTGGCGCGACCGCAGGCGATGAGATCCCTGAGATTGAGCCGGTGGATGAGGCGCCCCGGGCGCTGACCGCAGCCGAGCGCGACGCGGCTGAGAATAGCAGTTCCTAGTCGACCCGCCGCGGCGGGTCAGCTCTCAGCTATCAGCCGTCAGCTTTCAGCGCTTGAAAAATCGGGGCTAGGCGCTGGGCCAATTCTGAATAGTGAGTAGTAAATTCTGAATTGTGAATTGAGGAAGTGCAGCAGTCAGACGCCTTGGGCGCGGGGCGCAAAGCCAGTTCGGCGTCCCCAATTCACCATTCACTATTCACAATTCTGCCAAGAGAAAATGGCCCCCTAAAAAAACTTCGGGGATGCATCGCTGCATCCCCGATAGTTCCTTTCGGATTTGTTGAAGAGCTTACCTCTTCTTCTTGGCTTTCTTTTTCGCTGCCATTCTATTCTCCTCCAGACTTCTTGAATCTCACGCCAGCGTTGCTGGCGGAGCGCGTATTCAATCTCATGTATAGTGACACCGATTTATCTTGTCAAGAAGAAAGTGAGGTTCGCGACAAAAAAAATGAAATTTCGATACCCGAAACTGGAAAATTAGAATGCGCGGAGACATCTGCGAGGATTATTCTCCACCTCCGGTCAGTACGGAACAACCATCGCGAAGGCAACGACGGGATTGCGGACTCACCTCAGCCGCATGTTCAGCAGAAAACTCGAGGCGCAGGGTATGTGGATGGAGTCATCTCCGGACCGGGTATGCCTATAATGGGCAAAAACGCGGAGCTTGGCCGCTGCATCTAAGAAGCATGGCGAGAAAATTGAAGATTAGAGATCGTCACCGTACCCCATATCTCCCTCCGCTGGCAGGCAGGACGTACACGCCCATCATTCTCGGGGTGGTCTTCCTGGCGCTGGCAAGTGTTCCGGGTTTGAGCCAGGAGAAAGCTGAGCAGGAACCGCCGGCCACCATAAGAGTATCGACGGAAGTCGTGAGCGTGTACGCCGTGGTGGAGGATAAGAAGAAGCACCTGATCCCGGACTTGAAGAAAGAGGATTTCGAACTCGAGGAAGACGGGAGACCCCAGGAGATTCGCTACTTCTCGCGTGAAGCTGACACCCCTATTACCATGGGAATCATGGTGGACACCAGCCCCAGCCAAGGAAAGGTGCTGGGCATTGAGCAGGAAGAGGCAAAGGCCTTTCTGCATCAGGTGATGCGTGTCAAGGACTTGGCTTTTGTCCTGCATTTTGATGTGGAGGTAGAACTCCTCCAGGATTTCACGGCCGATCAGCGATTGCTCGGACACGCCATCGATGAGACAGTGATCAATGGCGGCGCGCATGGCGTGCTGCCGTCACCCCTGCCCACGGGCGACTCCGGCGGCGCCACCCACCTTTACGACGCCGTCTATTTAGCCTCCAACGAGCTTCTGAAGAACGAAGTGGGGCGCAAGGTACTTATCCTCCTGACGGACGGCGAAGACCAGGGGAGCAAGGTCAAGCTGCAGACCGCCCTGGAGGCCGCGCAAAAATCGGATGTGATCAACTATTCCGTCGCCATCATTGACCGCTCCTTCTATTGGGGACACGCGATGGGCTTCGGTGGGGATTCCGTATTGAAAAAGCTCTCGGACGACACCGGTGGAAGCGTTCTCGAAGTGAACCGCGCCAAAGATACCTCGGCGGCGTTTCAGCAAATTGCCCGCGAATTGCGAACTCAATACCTGCTCGGATATACGCCTACGAACACCAAGCACGATGGGTCTTATCGCAAGATCCGGGTGCAAGTTCGCAATGGGGACTACAGAGTTCAGGCCCGGCGGGGTTATTACGCACCCACACAGTAGGGAACAGGGAACAGGGAATAGGGAACAGGGAGTGCGCACCCACGGAGTAGGGATCAGGTTACGGGTTAACAGGAATGACAGGCTTTTCCCTGTTCCCTGGCACCTGCTATTGAGACAGCGCGAAATAACCGTTCTTGGCCCGCACGCGCAGGCTTTTATCGACAGGCTGGATGGTGATGCTGCGGAATGTCCCATCGTGGGCAGCGTTCGTTGAAACGTAGGCCAAGCTGTATTGATTGCGGAGCTCGCGGGCGATTTCATGAAAATCCGCGGCCAAATCACCTGCCTCGAAGGGAAAGAAGGCATGGCCCCCGGTTACCTCCGCCAGCCGGTGCAGGACTTTGTCCCCCCGTCCCTCCGAGCCCGTGCGGTTGGTGCTGATGGTGAAAACTGTAACCTCAGCACGCTGCGCCATGGCCAGTGCCTCTTCCCGAGTATGCACGCTCTGATTATCCTCCCCGTCGCTGACGATGATCATGACCCGGCGCAGGTAAGGTTCAGGCGGCGGAAAGAAGAGCATCTTCTCCTTGCATGAGAAAAAGACAGCATCGAAGAGGCTCGTAACACCCCCGGCCTGAAGGCCCTGAATGGCGTTCGAGAGTTTCTCGATGTCGTCCGTGTAATCCTGGACAAGCTGGGGTTCCACGTCAAAAGCCACCACGAAGGCGAGGTCTTTGCCGGGGCGCACCGCTATGTTCAAGAAATCGATAGCTGCTTCCTGTTCAAAGTGTAGCCGGGCGCGAATACTGTTGCTGGCGTCGACCAAGATCCCGATGCGTAAGGGGAGGTCGGTCTCGCGGCTGAAGAAGCGGATGTCTTGGGGCTTGCCGTCCTCGAAGATTCGGAAGTCGTCTTTGGTGAGGTCGGTGACGAGCCGGTTCTTCTTGTCGGTAACGGTCGTGAGTACGTTGACCAGTTCAACGCGCACCTTGATTCGATTCTGGTCGTTGGAAGACTGAGAATTATTGCTGTTTGACCCACCGGCGGTGTCTTGTGCGAAGAGTCCTGCCCCCGGGACGCAGAAGAGTAAGAGGAAGAAGAGCGGTTTTTTCATCCTTGAGTTCTCCACTAACCATAATAATTATAGGGACGGCAGGCGCGACAGTCAATGAAGGCAAGGCGCGCAGGCACGGCTCCGTCAAAGTCAGGGTGGTCGGAGGCACCGAAACTGGCGCCGCGATCCCATCCGCGCGGGCTGCGGCTCTGCCGCCTGCTGTGCGGAAAGCCTCCGGCTTTCCGGCCGAGCCCGCCTTATTCCACCTCTCGGCTCAGGCTGGAAGGCTCAGCCTTCCAGCCTGAGCCGAGGGGTGCAGGGCGGAAGCGCACGGAAAGGCAAAGCCTTTCCGCACAGCAGGCGGCAGAGCCGCGTCGAATGTTACACCTCGGGGACTTTGACGCAACCCTGGGCGCGCGAGAAGAGCCGTCTGCCGAAGACACGCGCCGGCTTTTGCCGGGAGCCGGGATTCAAGACTGGGCGGAAGCAACGAGGGGAATAGCGCCCGGGTCCTGGACCCCTTTAAGGTACGACGTCGCCCCCGCGCAAGCCTGAGCGTGTCCCACATCTCTCGCTGGACACAGCGGTCCCACGTCTGTCTTCTGCCTCTTTCCCGTGGAGAAAGGGACACGGTCCTTGCCCTCTCCCCAAGGGAGAGGGCTAAGTTTCTGACTTCTGTCCCCTGTGCCCAGCCCAACATGTGGGTAAAGACCAGGCGCAAGCGGGGGTCTACCTGCCGCCAACAGCGCCCGGGTCCTGGACCGCTTTAAGGGCGGGCAGTAGCTTTTCAAAGCGCCGAGGCAGCCCCTCCCGCGTGGTCACCGACCCTCGCTCGAACTTGAAACTCCTTACGGTTGTGGCCTCGAGACCCATCCTGAGCAAGGCAGCAACGTCGAGCCCCGCCTCGGCCCGGTCGAGCTGCTCGGGCTGAGCAAAGATGGCAGGCGCGCGCGGCATGAAGCGAGGGCAGCAGTCCTCAAAGGGTTCGCAGGAGATCTTGTAAGTCCCGATCTGCCGGGCCAGGCGCAGTATCTCCGACTTGTCGTCGCCCGCCAGGGGGCGATAGATGGGGAAGTCAAGGCCGTGGTCAATGGCCGCCAAGTTATGCAGCGTCTGTGAGGCTACCTGCGAGACGCTGTCTCCGGTCACGAGCCCCATCGCGTGCTCAGCCCGGGCAATCTCTCGCGCGATGCGCGCCATCATGCGGCGGTAAAGCAGCACGCGAAAGCTCTCCGGCGCTGCCGCAACGATTTGGCGCTGCACGGCGTCAAAGGGAACCAAGTAAAGCCGTGAGGTGAACTGGTAGGGTGTGAGGGTCCTAACAATTTCTTCCGCCACGCCCCTTGATGAATCCCGTGAGGGAGAGGGGCTTCCGAAGAAGTGCGCGAAAGCAGCGTGGCAGCCGCGCCGCATCATCTTGTAGGCAGCCACCGCGGAATCAAACCCGCCGGAAAGCAAGACGACGAGCCGGCCACTCGTGACGGCAGGCAGGCCGCCGGCTCCTTCCACCCGATCTGAATAGATAAGAGCTTTCCCAGGGACAACCTCGACCCAACACGTTACCTCCGGGTTCGTGAGTTTCACCTGGACGCTCGGGTCCCTCGCTCGCAAAGAGTCCAGGATGACCCGCCCGAGCTGGCGCTCCAACTCCATGGAATTCATGCCATATCCTGTCTCGGCGATCTTGGCGCGTACGGCGAAATTGCGCGGGTTCTTTTCCGCCATCATGGCGCAAGCCGCAGGACCCAATTCAGCAAGCGAACTCGGAACCTCGCGGGCCAGTGCAATGTAGGCGAGACCAAAAACCCGGCGTAAACGCTCCAGGATAGCAGGCGCTGCGGATTCGTCCCCAGGGACAAGCAGGAAGCGTTCTGCAGTGCGGCCGAGCGATTGGACCGGCAAGTCACAGACACTCTGCTTGATGGCGGAGTGTAGGCGGCTGAGGAAGTAGTTCTTGTTCCCACCTTTAAGCCAGATTTCGTGGTAGTGAAGAATGAAAACTCGGTTCATGCGCTTCTGACCGCCTTTTTCTGCTTTCTAGTTTCTGATTTCTCTTTTGCTTCTGGGCGGCCCCGTGGTCGTTCTTTCCCCCAGCGCTTGAAGGCCTCGCGCATTTCAGGTTCGGGGTCAATGCCCAGGGCGTCGGCAACTCGATTGATGTAGTTGAAGTAGGAAATGACCTCGACGGCGTCCAGGATGTCGCGGTCCGTGAGTCCAAATTTGCGCAGGCTTTCCACTTCTCGGCGGCGCACCGCAGCGGGCGTGCGCGCCACCCGCACGGCGAACTTGCACAGCGCCTTTTGGCGGGCGGAAAGTTTCGCCCGGCGGTAATCATGCTTGACGTGCTCGGCCAGCTTTTCGTCTCCTGTTTCCTGACGGAGATCCTCCCCGTGCGCCTCGATTCAATAGAAGCAGTGGTTGGCCTGGGAGACAACCGTGGCCAGCATTTCGCGTTCGGCGCGCGAAAGACCTGAAGGACCGTGCATCGTGGCCAGATACAAATTCATGGACGCGCACAGGCTCTCGGGGTTCAGGCTTTGAACCTTCAGGATGTTGAAAACCTTGCCGGCCCGTTTCATCGCCTTGTCATACTCAAGCTTCAGTCCGCCTGTGGCGTCCTCGGGTTCGATGGTTTTGATCCACGGCATGTCGATACCCTCATTACGAGGCTGGATTTCGAGAATTGGGGCGCAACGCTCGTATTGTAACCCTGCGCCTCTTCCGGAAGGGACAATCCTCGAAAAGCCACGCATCCAGCCCAGAACCCGCGCACGATTCGTACAATCCGAATTCGAAAGTTCGCAGCCGCCGTTCGAGCCGAATCACTTGATTCGAGGCCCGTTTGACGCAGATACCGGAGGAACAAAATCGTGCGGCGCCGGGCGTAGGGGCACAGCGCGCTGTGCCCCTACAAGATGCACATCACACCCACGCTAACTTCCGAATTCGGGTGCAATGAATCACTGAATCAATTCCTCGAGCCTGCCCGGGTTGTCCGGTCGGCATAGACAGAGTAGAATGACAGGAATGAGTGATTTGGTCCAGATTGCCTCAGCTCCCGCCCAGGTGCGCAAGCCCGAATGGCTGAAGGTGCGCGTTCCCGCCGGGGAGAACTACTTTGAGCTGAGGCATTTGATGCGCGGGCTCGGGTTGCATACGGTGTGTGAAAGCGCGCGTTGCCCGAACGTCGGCGAGTGCTGGGCGCATCGAACCGCCACTTTCATGATACTTGGCGAGCTTTGCACCCGCCGCTGCGGCTTCTGCGCCGTGCCCAAAGGCCTCCCACAGGGTGAGGTTGACTGGGAGGAACCGGAAAGAGTGGCGGAAGCGGCGTCGAAGATGGGTTTGAAGTATGTCGTGGTCACTTCCGTCGACCGGGACGACTTGAAAGATGGTGGGGCCACGATATTCGCCCGGACGATTGCGGCCCTTCGCCGGCACATTGCCGGGTGCCAGGTAGAAGTTCTGATCCCCGACTTCCGCGGGTCTGACGAAGCTCTGGAAACCGTGCTGCGTGCTCAACCCGACATCCTGAACCACAACACCGAAACTGTCCCTCGCCTTTACCCGGTGGCGCGGCGTGGTTCCCGCTACGAGCGGTCCCTGCGCTTGCTTCGACGCTCACGTCAAATCGCTCCTTCCATCTCAACCAAGTCCGGCCTCATGGTGGGCCTTGGGGAAACGTTTGAAGAACTGCTGGCGGTGCTGAGGGATTTAAGTGTTGTGGGGGTCGATATCGTCACGATTGGCCAGTATTTGCGCCCCTCCGGTGAGCAGTTGCCTGTGGCGCGCTTTTATTCCCCCCAAGAATTTTCCACTCTTAAGCAGGAAGGTCTCCGCCTGGGGATCCGTCACGTCGAGTCCGGCCCTCTCGTTCGCAGCTCCTACCACGCCCACGAGCAAACCCAAAAACTGAATCGATAAGTCAGTGAACCAAGGGCCTAATGTCCCGACCGGCGCGCCAGAGCTTGCTCGGCTTCCTGGTGGAGAGGTTTCCATACCTCCGATTTGGGATGGGCGGTTTCGTCGATCACCTGCCGGTAGAGTGCCTCGCCCTCCTTGACCTGTCCCATGCGGATCTCAATGCTCCCAGCAAGCAATTTCCAAAGCGGGTTGTGGGGATACTGCTGCTCCATCTGGCGAAGCAGTTCCAGGGATCTTGCGAACTGCCGATCGATCGGACGGGAGTAGTTCTTGGCAAGGTGGAATTTCGCCTCCGAAGACACGAGTTGCCCTTTTTCCATTGCCTCCTGGATTTGGCGGAGACCTTCAAGGCGGTCGCCGCCCGGAAGCAGAATCAAAAAGCGCAGCATCTTCACATAGGTTGGCAACGTGTCCTCGAAGTAGTTGTACAGCCCGACTCCAAAGTAGGCATCCTTAAGGTTGGGATCGAGCTTCAGCGCGGCGAGAGAAAAACTCCGCAACTTCTTGCCGCTGCGGGCAGTTGCCAGGACGTGGTCCCGTAAAGCTTCCAACCGCGCCCGCAGTCCGTAGGCCAAGCCCTCGTAAAAGTAACTGCGCGCTTCATCCTGATGCGCGTGGAGGCGCGTTTCGGCTTTGCGGATTGCCAGTTCATCCAACCGCCTGAAATCGCCGTCGTAAGGAGTGACGGCTTCGGAAAGAGCCTCGAAAACGTCCGGGTCAATCAGATTGGCCTCGGTCAAGTAAATCTTCCACCAGTTCGCATCGGCCTCGAGAAGGTAGCCGAGAGGCGACTCGGGATCGGACTTCTGGATCTGGCGGAAGATTCCCATCGCATGGTCGAAGTCGCCGTCCATGAGTTTATTCATCCCGCGGACGGCAATCTCCTGGTTTCTCACTTCGTCTGCCGTCCCGGCCCCCCAAGCAAACTTCACAGTTCCACAACTAACGGTGACCCACAAAAGGATCAGTGCCAGCAGATTCGGTAGTTGAATTCTTCTCATTGAGGCTGCACTCGTGTCCAAAGACCCTGCCACGAAGGCCGAGCAGAAACTCGTACATCACCAAGCATTCTAGCGCGAACGGAGGAAAACCAAGGAATCCCGGTACAGGCATTTCAAAGACCTTCCAATTTTGCCACATCGGAAAGACGTATAACCACTTGGCGCTGGCCCAGTAGTTCCAGAACTCCCAGAGGATTCCACACACAAGCCCGGAACAGAGGTAGGCATTGAGCCGGCTTATTTCACCCTGTTCCAGGTCACGCAACAAGGAGCGCCCTCCCCAGGAATAATTGATGGGGTCGAGCACCAGGATGAACCCTACCCAAACTGCCCCGAACAAACAGCCTCCTATGCGTGGAGGCGCGAGCAGGGGAAGCGTAAGGCATGCCAAGCCAAGGGAAAAAAAGGCGATGTGTCTGGAAGGGCGAAAGGCACATGCGGCTTCCCGTTTATCTCGACTCAAACCCAGCGCCGAAATCAGGTCCGCGGTCTCGAAGACGGCGGGCCAGATGGTCGCAAATGACCAGGTGAAACCCAGTCCGCGAAGGAGCGGATTTTGAGGCAGTCCGACGTAAGTCCAGTTTCCAAGGCGCAGGTTGTAGGCCTCAAAAACCAACCACAGGGGTACAGAACAACAAGCCAGGCCCAAAAAACTGCGCAGTGAGTTACGGATGCGAGACGAACCCTTCAGGCTGCACACCAGCGAATCGGCAAAGAGCAGATAGCCCGTCCACACGATGGGCGTAAAGAAGACTTCGACCCAGCGAACGCGCAAGAACAGCAGCAACTCTGCGAGCAGAATAATTGCAAGTCCCGACCAACCCCACGCCGGGACGGAAGCTTTTTTCTGAGTGGAGTATCTCCAGCCCAGCGTGCCTAGCGTCGCCGTCAGCATCACGATGCCTAAAAGGATGTGATTCCCGTTCATGAGGTTGGGTAGGTGTATCGCGAACAGGATAGACGACTCAAACTCAAAAGGCAATCGCGGTATCGAGACATCATCAAGGCAACCGATGGGGTGGGCGTCAAGACGTTGGAGATGTCGAGTTTCTCAGACTCTTCCGGGAGGTCGAACGCCATGTGCGCGCGGGGCACACGCTCGCGGCCCCGGCTGATGGCTCTGAACTCCAAGTGCAATCCCGACAGGAAAATAGGCGGAGATTTCTTTTGTGGTCGCCGGAGGCGGGATCCTATGGCGAATTCCGCGCGGTGAGAACTCATACCAGCGACTAAGGCCGGCAAACTCCGTTAAGACGGTGGCAGAAAATCACCGCCAGGCGCCGATCAGTCACGACCCGCGCGTTGCCACCTTGTTGTAATGGCCCCGCTTGTGTCTGCCCGCGTGATAACGAAACAAATGCGGCTACAAGACCCGTCCCTTAGAAAAGGGAAGCGGGCTAATCTTTGTAAAGCCAGCCTGCCACCAGCGACGCCATGATCGCTCCCAGCCAGAGGTCGAGCATCCACCAGAGCGGTAAGAAGCGGCTTATCGGCAACCACGAGGCGATTGTCAGGTTCATGGGAAACCCTGCCGCGAAGCCCACCAGCAGCCCGACCGTCAGCGCCGTGCCCGGGCCGGCGCCGCGCGTCGCACGCACTGAAGAGTAGAGCCAGGCGACAACGTAGGAGAGAAGGAAGATCGTGACGAACCAATAAACCAGGAACAAGGGAAAGGGATATCGCCCTTTGCTGAGCATCGTTCCCGATCTCGACGCAGCCGTATGCCACGGTTCGAGAATCACCATGTTGACGATAGTGCTCCAGATGCACCAGACCACGCCTCCGGCCAGAGCACCCAGGGCTACTCGACGTGTGTTGACTGTTGCCATGCATCACCTCTACTGAATTGAAAGTCTCGGGGAAAAACTCCAACGGACGCTCATGTTACGCGCCCAACTTCGGGAGGTCAAGCAATAGCACCATTTTCGAAAATCTTCGTGCCTTGCGACGAATTTCTGCAATCATGGCACCCGCGTAATGGCTCCTTCCGATGCGGAGGAGACCAGCGCGGCATATTTGGCAAACACACCTGTTTTGTACCGCGGCTCGGGCTCACGCCAGTTGGCCAGTCTATTCTTGATCTCCTCATCGGCCAGTTCAACATCGAGGCGTCGCTTCTCGATATCGAACACTACAACATCGCCATCGGCGACCGCTGCAACGGGACCGCCGCGGGCGGCCTCGGGAGCCACGTGACCCACCATCAGTCCATGCGTCGCGCCGCTGAACCGGCCGTCGGTGAGCAACCCGACCGAGTCGCCCAATCCCTCCCCCACCAGCGCTCCCGTCACGCCCAGCATCTCGCGCATGCCCGGGCCGCCCCGCGGGCCTTCGTAACGGATCACCAGCACGTCTCCCGCCTGGATGCTCTTGCTCATCACAGCACGCATGGCGTCTTCTTCACAGTCAAACACCCGCGCGGGCCCACGATGGTAAGTCCTTTCGTACCCCGCCACCTTGACGACGCAGCCTTCCGGTGCGAGGTTCCCTTTCAGGATAACTAGCCCTCCGGTTCTTTTAATCGGATTGGAGACAGGCCTGATCACGTCCTGGCCCGGCGTCTCAATGGCACGGCGGGCTTCCTCAGCAACTGTTCGCCCGCTGGGAGTCATTTGAGACCCGTCGATGAGTCCCGCTTCCAGGAGCTTCTTGGCAATCAGGGGGATTCCGCCTGCCCGATGGACATCTACAGCAAGGTACCGCCCACCCGGCTTCAGATCAGCAATGATGGGCGTGCGCGAACTGATGGCGTCAAAGTCGTCGATCGTAAGCGGAACTCCAGCCTCGCGAGCCATGGCCAGCAGGTGGAGCACGGCGTTGGTTGAACCACCCGTCGCCGCCACACTCGCAATGGCGTTCTCAAACGCTTTCCTCGTAAGGATGTCGAGTGGCCGCACGCCTCGCCGGAGCAAATCCATCACCATCTCGCCGGTGCGGTAAGCAACTTCATTCTTCAGGGGGTCCAGGGCCGGCACGCTATTCCCGCCCATGGGCGAAAGGCCGATGAATTCCATCACCGTGGACATAGTATTGGCCGTGTATTGGCCGCCGCAGGCGCCGGCGCCAGGACAGGCATGGTCCTCGAGGTCCTTAAGCTCGGCGTCCGTCATCTTCCCCGCGGCATGTGCGCCCACGGCTTCGTACACGTCCCCAATCGCAACGTCGTGACCCTGGAACCGTCCTGGGGCAATCGACCCGCCGTACAGGACAATGCCCGGCACGTTTAGGCGAATCAGCGCCATCGCGCCTCCGGGGATTGTCTTGTCGCATCCGACCAGCGCCACCATGGCGTCAAACATGTGGCCGCGGCCCAGCAACTCGATCGAGTCGGCGATGACTTCGCGGCTCACCAGCGAAGCCTTCATACCTTCCGTGCCCATCGTCACGCCGTCGGAAATCGCAATGGTGTTGAACTCCATGGGCGTTCCACCCGCCGCGCGCACGCCTTCTTTCACTTTTGCGGCCAGCTCGCGGAGATGGAAATTGCAAGGCATGGTTTCAATCCAGGTATTCGCGATTCCAACTATCGGCTTCGCCAAGTCGGCATCCGTGAAACCAATTGCCTTTAACATGGACCGAGCGCCCGCCCGGTCTCGTCCGTCGGTGATGGTGCGACTGCGGTGCTTTGGATCAAGCGGCATTATTGCCTCCAGGGTAATCAGCCTACGAAATGAAACCTGACGCAGTGCTGAGCTGCAAATGTTCGCAGATTCGCCCCGAGGGAGCAAGCATCGTTTTCATAAGGAGGGTGAGGGAGCTAACTGAGTTGTTTTCGAGCCTCGTCGAGCGCGCCAATTAAGGCTGCGATGTCATCTCCGCTTGTCCGGTAGTTGGTGATGCAGGCCCGAAGCACGGGCACTGAGTTGGCCAGGCGGGTAGTTGAAATCCAGGCTTTTCCAGAGCCGACAACTTTCATGGCCACCGCGTGCAGGTAGGCAGCGGAGCGGCCCTCCGCATGGCGCCGGTCAATGAAGCAACAGAGGGGCAATGGCGTTTCGTTAACAACCTGCCAGCCCGAGGCTTCGAGTTGCTCCCGCAGCAGCGCGCCCATGGCCACCATCTGGCGGATGGCCGTGGCGTATCCCTCCCAACCAGCTACGGCCAGCGAGAGAAACACCTTCAGACCGATGGCCCGGCGGGACCACTGGATCGAGTGCATAAAAGGATCGACCACGTCCAATTCCGCCGCCTCGCGCGGCATATACGTTACGGCGGTGCGGAATGTTCGATCGAGGATATCGGTGTGCCGGGTGATGTAGATTCCCGCGCCCATGGGCACAGAAAGCCACTTGTGCGCGTCGAAGGTAAGGGAATCAGATCGCTCGATGCCCTCCAATAGAGAACGCATTTCGGGGACCAATGCTGCCGCCCCGCCCCACGCCGCGTCCACGTGAAGCCATAGTTTTTCGCGCGCGGCCACCTCTGCGAGGGCGGCAAGGGGATCAATCACTCCCGCGTTGGTGGTTCCCGCAGTTGCGACCACCATGAAAGGCGCGAAGCCCTGGCCACGGTCCTGGGCGATTCTCGAAACTAGGACTTCCGGATTCATGCGCAGGCTGTCATCCACTGGAATCTCGTGCACGGCATCCGTCCCCAGCCCGCACAGTCGAGCCACCTTCAGCAAGGAATGATGCGCCTCTGCGGAAACGTAGAGAACGGGCTGAGCGGCAAGCGCTCGGACGCCACGGCAGGAGAATTCCGGAAACGTCTGCACCAAAGCGGTGAGGACCGCCGTATGGTTGGCTTCCATGCCACCTGAAGCAAAAGTTCCATCGGTCTGCGCGGGGTCGTAACCAAATCGAGCACCGAAGGCACGCACCAGATGCTGTTCAACCTCGATGGCCAGTGGGCTGTGGCTCCAGGCGGCGAGTTGGGGGTTAAAGGCCGCAACCAGGGCGTCCCCAGCGATGCCCATGGTAGTCGGTGCGGGGTTGAATAGTCCGTAATAGCGGGGATGCGGTGTGTGGGTTTGAAACTTCCACAGACCCTCGACAAGAAAATCGAGGGCCTCGAAAGCATCCATCGGCGCGGAGAAATCGAAGCGCGAGAGCAAGGCGCGGAGCTTCACGGGATCGAGCGGAGGGGTGACTCGGCCGGTCTCCAGCTTTGTGGCGTAGGTTTCAATAGCGTCCACCAATTGCCGCCAAAGTCTGGCGCGAGTCTCAGCATCAAGCATCAAAGGCGGGGCAGCCATGTGTTATTCCGATTCTCCATTCTTGCGCGCCGCTTCCCACGCAAGGATAGCCTTCTTTCGAGCCGCTCCCCAATGATAATCACCGGTAATCCCCATCTTGCGGATAGCCCTGTGGCAAGGAATGAGGAAAGATATGGGGTTCCGGCCCACCGCGCTGCCCACAGCCCGTGCGGCCGACGGCTTCCCAAGTTGGCGCGCCAGGTCTTCATAGCACACCATGGAACCCGGCGGAATCCTGAGCAGGGCTTCCCAGACTTTGACTTGGAAGTTTGTGCCCATCAACAACAGCTTCACAGGATTACTGCCGTTTCTTTTCTTGGGACTGAAAACTCTATCGATAGTGATCCGGGTCTTCCGCGGATTCTGTTGAAACTCTGCCGCCGGCCATCTTCGCTTGAAGTCCTCGAGAGCTTCTGCGCGACCCCCTTGCCCCACGAAACCCAATCCGCAAATCCCACGCTCGGTAACCGCGAGAAGACACTCACCGAAGGGGCTGGGGTGGTATCCGTAACTGATCTTGCAGCCTGCCCCTTTGGCCTTGAACTCTCCAGGAGTCATTGCCTCGACATTCACGAAAAGGTCGTGCAGGCGGCTTGGGCTGGACAACCCGGCATCATAGGCGGCGTCCAGCACGCTCCGGGATTCCTCGAGGACCTTCTTGGCATGTTCCAGTGTCAGAAACTGTACCAAGCGCTTGGGACTGATGCCTGCCCAGCGCCGAAAGAGCCGCTGGAAGTGATATTCGCTCAGGTTGACGTTCCGCGCCACCTCGTCCAAACTCGGCTGGTGGTGATAGTTCTCCGCTAGAAACTGTATGGTTTTCTCGATGCGTCGATAATCTTCCGCCTTCGTTTGCATTTTCCCTCCCTGCCATCCTGATCCATCATCGCTAGGATGGAGCGTCGGCGCAACCCGATTCTTGCTGCCGGAGGATGTTTGAACCCCAATTCGAAGGTTGGAGTTGTTACCGTAGTCCACGGGCGCGCCCAATGCTGTCATCCTAAGTGCCCATGGTCTGATGTGGACGGGATTTCAATTCGTCTCACGCGTCTCGCTTTTTTGAAGTGTTCTGCACCAGCAAGATCAAGTTTTCATGTGTTTTCAATGGATTAGAAGAACGCCGGGGATATGCGCCGAAGCGCATGAATGTGGCATTTTGAGACACTTGGCGGTTCGCCCGCTTAATAGTACGCTACATTGATAGCCCATCGGTGCAAGGAAACTGCCGGGATGCTTCGTCCCCCAAAGAGCGGCGTCCTCAGCATGACATGGGGCTGCACGGCAAGTCAAAAGTCAAAAGTCGAAGGTCGAGAGTAGGCTAACTGGAAACGAGCGCGACGAATTTCGGATATTCCAGACTGAAAATTAGAAGCTCGACCACAAGGCCGCCAATTTCGATTTTCCAGTTTCTAGTTTCCAGTTTCTAGTTTCAGCTTTCTGGTCTTTGCGCCGGAAGGCCTTCCGTGTCCGGGGTGACGGCGACGGGACTTGGCCGGTGGGTGATGATGAGCGCTACACCGGCGATGATGGTGGCGCTGGCAAGCAACTCACGAGCCGTCAATGCCTCGCCGCCTCCAGCCCAACCGAGGAAGACCGCCACGGCCGGGTTCACAAAAGCATAAGTGGAAACCCGCGCCGTGGCTACCGTGCGCAACAACCAGATGTAAGCAGTGAAACCGAGCAGCGAGCCCGCCACAATCAGATAGAAAAGACCCAGCAAGGAGCGGAGGGCGACATCGTGGATATGGAGCTGCCTCCCCTCCCCGCTCAGGACGCCCAGCAACAAGAGCAAGGCGCCGCCGGCCAACATCTCCATGGCCGCCGCCAGAAAGGGCGAAGGGGGCAATTTCAGCTTGTGCGAGAGAATGGAGCCGAATGACCAGGAAAACGACGAGAACATCAGTACTCCCGCGCCGGCAAGATCCACGCGCGAGCTACCCCACAGGTGGGCCGGACCCACCAGCAAGGCAAGTCCGGCCCCACCGATAGCCATTCCGCCAACCACCCGCCCCTCCAGCTTCGTGCCGCCTTTCCTTAAGCTATCGAGCAGGACCATCCAGATGGGGATGGTCGCCAGCAGCAAAGCGGCGAGTCCGGAAGGCACTCGCTGCTCCGCCCAGCACAACCCTCCATTGCCAATCACCAGGAGCAAAGCCCCTAAAATGGCTGCGCCGGCCCAATGCCGACGGGAGGGCGCGGTCGCCCCACCAGCGCGCGTCAACAGGTACAACGTGGCGCCGGCCATAACGAACCGGCACCCCGCCATGAACAACGGAGGGATTGTTTCAACGGCGTATCGGATGGCGAGGTAAGTGGACCCCCAGATGAGGTAAACGGCTGCGAAGGCGAGCAGAATCTTGGCTCGAGAGGGATGCGCGGTTGGTGTTGTTTCAGACAATGAGCCTCCCCACTTCTCCAGTTCACAGTTGACAGTCGACAGTCGACAGTTAACAGATTGCCAATCGTATCGACGTGAACCGAACGGATTATGATGCGGGGAAAAAGTGACGGAGTAAATAGGTTTCAGGGGCCAGGTGTCAGGGGCCAGGTGTCAGGGGCTGGGGGCTTGGGTCCGGGCCAATCTTGAATTCTGAATTCAGGACTGCACTCTCTCACCACGTCGTCCCTAGTGTCCTGTCCCGCCTTATTGTTGACAACGAGCAGCTTGGCAGGAACCCCCTCACCCGGCCCGCCTCCCGATGAAGTACATCGGGACGGCGGTCCACCCTCTCCCCCAAGGGGGAGAGGGGCGGGGGAGCGAGGGGGTATTGTGAACAATTAAGTGGGACAGGACACTAGCTCCCAGCCACTAGCCCCCAGCACCATCTTTTTGAAAGCTGGAAACCAATGGCCGAGAATGAATAACGGACCACTGACAACTGACAACTTCTCTCAGACTGACATGCCGAAACGACCCCCCGATTCAATCACATATTCTTCAGCACCCACTGAACGCGCTGCACGGTTGGTTTGGCGACGGCGGGTGCGGGGCCGGTGGCGGTGACGGTGGTTGAGGGGAACCACGGCGGCGCAAATCCTTGGGTGGCGGCAAACCGTTGGTCGAAGTACACGTTGAAGGTAGTTATGTTGACTCCGTGAGCCGCATTCTCAATCCGACCGCCCACATTGGTCACGGTGTTGATGGAGCCTTCGTTTGTACTGAAGCCATAATTCTGACCTGCCTTAAGCGCCGCCATAGATGCATCAATCTCCAGGTTGTTGTTTGAATAATTGCTGTTGAGGTTGATGTTTCCGTTGGCCGTAAAAAGGCCCAGCACCTGGCCGTTATTGTGCCCGGGGATCAAGGTATCGGCGGGGTCCCCATTGCAACAAGCCGGGTTCGTTCCTGCCACAACTTGGTTCTGTGTCGTAGTGACAGGTTCGGTTTTGTAAATCAAATCACCCTCGATATCGATATCGCCATTGGCTGCAATGGTGATGGCATTGTAATCTTGAATGCCCGCCTGCCCCTGACCTGGGCCGCTCAAACCACCGGGGCAGTTGCTACCATACGAGCAAGAGGCGATATCGCCGTTCACGTAAATCATGGTGCCTGGCTGCGGCGTACTTCCGCTTAGGTTCATGGGGGCAGCGCAGAAGTTGACGGTAGTGGTCGAACCTGATCCCACCTTGGTCCCCACCGTAGTAGTGCCGGTCGTTCCCGCAGGACAGTTCCAGGCAGTTGGTGGGGTCGCGAGCGGATCAACCGTGATGGTCGTGGTTGTAGTGTTACTCCAACTACTCTGTGAAATGGTAAAAACCTGCGCGGACGTTCCGCTGGTCGAAAGCGTTATGCTCGCGTCTCCCTGCACATAGAAGCCGCCCCCATCGAAGGTGTTAACGCTGCCAGTCGTGGTGTAGGGAATATAAACCCCAGAGGAGGATCCGCTTGGCGGATTGGGATAGGCAGTTCCGGAAGCGGTTTGAAGCGGAGGGTAATTCGGAGAGCTACCGCTAAGGTTACCGTTGTGCATTTGAGTGGAATTGGGAGCGAGGGAACCCTCGCCCGTGCCTTTGCCATCAAGCACCGCCCACTGCTGGCTGAAATCATTCGGCGGCAGGGCCTCGGTGTTGAGTCCGACGCTGAAGGGCGGGTTTCCTTCAAAGGTGGGCTTAATCGTCTGCGCTTGGCTTCCGCTCCCGTACTTGTAACTGCTGGTTGGAGACTGAATGCAGGTGTTTCCAAACCAGAAGTCTGCATCGGCGTTCGCCTGCCCCACGGGGTCGGTAAAGATATAAGAGCCGCTGGTGCCAAACTGCCAGGCGCCATTCGTAAACTGGGGGCCCGTCAAGGTGCCGGGGACCAGCGGCCCGAGGCAGGGCGGGAACTGGTCAATGAAGGCACCATAAGCGGCGAAGCTGGGCGTGGAGGTTGGCTGTAGGCCGCTGACAGCCAAAATGATACTTCCAGTCTCGGATACGGTGGTCTGCTCCGAACCCTGGGCCATTCCCCTGACGCAGAGTTGGTAGTTATAAATATATTTATACCCATTTGGGTTATTATTAGAGTCGTAAGAGGTTATAGTGGGCGAATTGGGTGCGAGGGAAAAGGTGGTCGGGCACCCCGTAGTGTTAGGAATCACGAAGCTCTCGACCCATGAGTTGGCAGCCTGGCCGGCATTGAGAGAAGTGGAACTCGCGTACGCCGTCAAAACGCTGCTCAAAACTGTCGCCGCTGCGCCCGCGGGGATCGGATTCGTCGTGAAGGTGCTGGGAACCTGAGCAACGATCTGGCTTTGCAACTGTTGCCGGGCGATGTTGAGTCCGGAGTCCGCAGCGTAGAACGATCCTCGGGCGTTGCGGTAATAACCGTTGATCAACATGTCGGAGCTCGAGGAAAAGACCATCGCCAGGGCCATGAGGCTCATCATGCTCAAGAGCAGCAGGGTGAAGACGAGCGCAAACCCGTGATCTCCATAATGCTGCTTTCGCAGCCCCGTCAGGGGCGGAATCCCGCGGACGCGGGACCAGGGCGCCAGCCCTGGGTGGAGGGCCCTCACCCCGCCTTCGACACCCCTCTCCCGCGCGAGCGGGAGAGGGGACGGGGGTGAGGGAGGGTTCGCTGACCCATCCCGCACTGCGGGACCGTGGGCTACATTCTTTCGCCCCGACACGTCGGGGCTGATTTCATCAACGAATTCCCCTCTGCCGTTCATGACATCACCTCAGTCATTCATGCTCAAGTTCCGTGGGTTGACCACCACAGAGGCGCCCTGCACTACGTAAGGCCCGCCATCAAATGGATTACGGAAAGTGAAGGAAGGGTCCGTGCTGGGTTGGGTGCGCGCGATCAGGGAAACGCGCACGGACCTCACCCGAGAGAACAGATAGGCCGAATCATAGGGCGGTGGACTTGTGTTGTTGGCGTTGTATTGGGCCGCGTTGTAATTGTATTGGGTTGGCAACGAGTCGGTAACGCTGTTCCAAATCGTCACTCCGACCTTGAACCCAAGGATCTGGTCCATAACGACCGTGGTGGTGCCCCCTTGGACCCGTTGGAGCTGTGGATCGCTCTGATTCGCAGTACTCACCTGGTAGGTGATGGGGGCCAACTGGAGAATCCAATCGCCGCCACAGAACTGAGCTCCAAAATTATTGGGTGTTGGGCAAGTATTACCGTCGCAAGCCGTGATGTCCAGGGGGTCGTTAGTCTTCCAGTTGGCGCCGGTGTTGGTGCCATCGCTGTTGGTGGCATTGAAGGTGAACTTGACGGCCGACCCCACAACCGTCGGGGCTGCGGTCAGAACCACCGCCGTCACGCTCTGGCCCGTGCTGGTTAGAAAGAGCAGTTGAGCACCGCTGACGTATTTGGCCGCCGTCGCCGCGAGCGTAAGCCCGGTGGCAGCTTGACCGTAGGCCACCCCCTTCGATGTGTTTGAGCAGTTCGACGTCCCATTGGCTCCGGTGCTGTCCGTGGCGTTAATAGGGGGGTAGGTGGTGGAATTGGCGACTGCAAGGATATTGATCTGATCGAAGCAGTTAGTGCCATAGGTGTTGGTCGTGGCGTTGTAACAGGACGTGCCCGCCGCCGGCACGTTGTTGATGATGGTGGCGCCGATCGGCCAGCTTGGGATGTTGTACCCGACGTAGTATCCTGTGCCTGCATTGGCCAGGTCGAGCTGCAATTGTCCGACCGCATTGCGGATCCCAATATTGAGACCGACCATGCCTTGTTGCTGGCCGGCGGTCGTACGCATGCGGGAGAAAAGCATGAGGCCGCTGGCGCTCGCCAAAAGGAAGATGGCCATCGCCACTACCAATTCCAAGAGCGAAAAACCCTTGTCGCGCCGCCCAACCTTGGGGACGTGCCGTGGACCACGGCTCATTGAGAAAGTTCCTTTCCTTGTCCTCATGGGCGCACCATGCTCATTTGAAAGCTCACCGTCGGCTGGGTGGAATTGCTGTTCATCTGTACGGACAGGTCCATCAGGGTCACCAGAACCGTCACGCGTCGCGTGCCGGAAAGGCAAATCGCGCTTACGCCGGCCACCGGAGTGTTGGCTTCGATAATCCAGCGTCGGTGAAACGTGGGGGAAGGCATCGTAGTCGGGTTAGTGACCGTTATGGTTCCGTCCGGAGCGTGGGTGGTGGTGGTGAAGATCGTGCTGCCACTGCCGGGGCTGCTCACCGTCTCGGAGAAGCAGCCGTAGGTCGGGTTCGGGCAGTCGGTGCTGTTGACCGTGGCCATGCAGACGTCGTCATAGTAGCTCACGACGGCCGAGTTTCCTGTCGACGAGCACATGTTGAGAGGCGGCGGACAAGTAGTAGGGTTTCCAATAATGTCCTGGGTCAGACTGCCTATAGACGAGCTTGCCGCTGGCACGCAAATCTGCGGATCGTCGACGTCCCACCGGTTCAGGTCCTCCAACTTTTCCGAGGCCAATTCTGCCGCCAGGTTCATGTACTTCGACTGGTGACTGGTGTTCATGCAGCGCCCGGCCAGGAGGGCAGTCGCTAGCACTCCTATCAGAAGGACGATGAGCGCCACAAGGGTCTCCAAGAGGGTGAACCCATGGTCCGAAGCAGCTCTAGTTGGACGAAACATCGCCGACTCCTGTCACGCTAATGGTCTTCGTCAAAAGGCCGTTGCTGATCGTAAAACTCAAAGTGCCTGTAGTAGCCGAAACCGTGCCGTTGGCGTTGAATTGAAGCGTGGTGGTCGTGTTGATTGTGACGTCGTGAACACCACTGATCGGGATAGCGGTGCCTACGTTCGTAAAGCTCGTCGCCGGGGGCGGCTCGCTTGCTACCTGATAGTTGCCATTCGTGCTGAACGTTATATTGTACGGGTAAGCGTGCATGATGGCCTGGTAGCGGGTGGCCGAAATCGCTCCGGTGGCGGCGGACACGGCCGCGATCAGCCGATAATTGCGCAAGGCATTCACGGTTGTTGGGACCGCCGTGGCTACCAGCGTGCTCACCACCACAAGAGTGATGACGATCTGGAGCAAACTATAACCGTCGCTCCTTTGGGCTGCGCTTCGTCTGGCACGGCTTGCCACCGCCCTATTCACGTCATTCACCACAATGGGCCGCCTTCCCTGCTTCACATTACTGTGCTCATTATTAATCTATTTGCAAACCATCCTCCCGCATCGCGCCTGAGCGGCAGATGACACCGCCCCCGAAACACTCTTTCCGCTACAATGGTGGTGGTGTCAGTGCCTGGGGGGACAGCCTTCGTGTAGTTGTTGATAGCAGTCCGAATGCGCTCTCCCGCAACGCCACGTGACTGCCGGCGTGTCACCAAGTGCTCTGCACGTGGTGTCACCTCCCCGCTAGTTTCCATCCAGTGCTGTCTGTTGCCAACAGTACGGGGGTACTAGGGACGTATTCTCCTCTGGTCCTGGCCCATTACCATCGCTTCTGGTTGCCGCAAAGTGCAGCTTGAGCCCGAATTCGAAAGTTGGGAGCCGCCGGTCGAGCCGAATCAATTGATTCGAGGCCCGTTTGACGGAGATACCGGAGGAACAAAATGGTGCGGGGTCGGGCGTAGGGGCACAGCGCGCTGTGCCCCTACAAGAGGCCCGTTTGACGGAGATACCGGAGGAACAAAATGGTGCGGGGTCGGGCGTAGGGGCACAGCGCGCTGTGCCCCTACAAGATGTACGTCGCACCCACGCTAACTTCCGAATTCGGGTTGAGTGGTTGCGCTAAGGATGACGGTTGCCTTCGCAATCAGAAAGCGGAAATCGGAAACTGGAAATTAGAAACTGGCAGCTAACGCAATGGAGTTTTAGCGGGTTGTCCCCAACGAGGGCGGAGAATCCCGCGCTTCGCCCCGGTCGAGCGTCGTGTGGCCCTACATGCACAGGGGCCGGGGGCTGCGGCAGTAGGGGCGGTTCGCGAACCGCCCCTACTTCAGTACCACATTGCCCAGGTATCCGCAGTTCTCGCCGTCAATATCTTTCACGAAGACGCTCACACGGAAGGTGCCTGCGGGCGCCGGGATGGACTTATCGAGTCGGACAACCTCTCGGGGATCGACGGTCTGCAAGGTCGCCTGACCCAGTTCCTCTCCCATTACATTGTAGAAGTTAGCGACCAGAGTTCCTGGGGTGAAGACGCCGAAGACGCCCTTCAGACTAACCTGCCCACCTTCCAGGTTACCGGCAAGCGGCTCGTTGATGGCGCCTGCCCATACGGCGTTCAGCACGGGGTTCGGGACACTGGTGGGTGACCAATAGACCGGGAACGAGTATTCCTCGCCGGGGTTAAGTGTCGCATAGGGGCTTAGCACCTCGGTTTCGAGGATGTAGGGATTTTGCTTCGGGTCGTCAGGAAGAGTCTGGTCCCAAGGGCCGCGGGAAATTATACCGGGGCCGTTATTCCAGGTTTCCACGGCGGCGCCGTCGGGATATTCCTTTTCGGGGAAACAAGTGAAGTTCTCGACGAAGCCGATGTTTTTCTGTCCGTTGACCACCGCGTACCAGCCTCGGTCCGTGTCGGCTGCGGCCTTCCCGACGCGGTAGAGATAATGGGCGCGCAGCATGTGGCCCCCGTGCAGGAGCTCGTAGCTTGGGTGTCGAGCGTCACCATACGGGTTGTAGTAGCCCCGGGGATACTTGCTGTGGGGATTGAGCGGGAGATACATGAACAGGTCGGGGTTTGGTTTCGAAGGGTCGTGGGCGTCCGCAGCATCGTTCTGAATTAAGTGCCAGATCCCCCAACGAATCTGCCGGCGGCTGATGTTGCGCATCACCTGGTCGACCTTAAGGCGCGTGGTCCCGGCATAAACGTGATACGTCCGCACAAATTGCACACCGGTGCGCGGGTCCGCAGGACTGGTCACGCGGACGGCGACCTCGGCGGGCGTCTCCGTGACCAACTCGGCCGTATACTTGCTGCCGTCCAGTATGTAGTAGGGAATGCTGGGCCATTGATCCTCGCTCATCCAACCTTCCGGTCCGGGCCAGACTTTGTCACCGCCGTAGTTCGCCCAGCCGGCCTTGAGGTTGTTCTGTTCAGGCGGCAGGACTTTCCCGGCCAAGTCTTTATTCACAAAGAAGAACCCCTTCTCGCCAAGCTGCAACTGGATGGCGCGGCCCCCGATGTCCGGAGCGACATAAAGGGTGACGATGCCATTGGTCAGGCGATAGGCGTTCCAGCCGTTGAATTGAGTCTTTTCAAGGCTTGCGGAAAAGGAATTATTCTGAGTTGCCATGGCAAACCTCGCTGAAAATAAGGTTGTCGGATTTGTTGTTAAATAATTGTGCCGCGATCCGGTTGCTACGCCAATTGATGCCAGCAAAGTGCCGAGGGCGCAGCCAATCAGCATCCTCTGAACTCGTCCCATGACCTTCTACCCCCCTTTGTCATTCCGATCCCGCAGTCGCGGGAGAGGAATCTCGCTCTGTTCTTTCTTCCTCCTGTCCCCAGGTCACCTTGAGCGCCGGTCCGCAGGCAGAGCGAGATTCCTCCCCTTCGCTCCGCTCTGGGTCGGAATGACAACGTTCACGAAGGTCTTTCAGCATCCTGCTGCGCCGAACGCGGTTCGGCCCTACGCCAAATTCGCCAGCGTGTGCGCCAAATCCCGGACGGCGGGATAAAGGTCGCGATACACCTGGTAATAGCGGTCATAAGCTTTGACGTTTTCCGCCAGGGGCGTCATGCTCTCTTTCACCTGTATGGCTTCTGCCGCTGCTTCCGAAACGCTCGAATAGGTCTTTGCCGCGACGCCGGCGAGCAAGGCAGCGCCGAAGGCAGAGCCTTCCGAGGTTCGGAGGGTCACGAGTTCGGTGCCAAATATATCCGCCTGGATTTCTCGCCAAGTGAAGTTGCGCGAGCCGCCGCCCGAGGAGCGAATCTGCTCGACCGGAATTTTCAGCTCTCTGAATATCTCGATCGAGTCGCGCAGGCTGAACGCCACCCCTTCCAGGATGGAGCGGATGAGGTGTGCTCGCGTGTGAACAGCGGTCAGACCGAACCACATGCCGCGCGCCTGGGCGTCGAGGTGAGGCGTCCGCTCGCCCATCAGGTAGGGCAGCCACAAGACGCCGCCACTTCCAGGGGGAATTTCCCGGGCCTCGTTGATAATGAGGTCGTAAGCATCGGCGTCCGTGTGGCGGGCGTACCAGCTCTCCGAAGCTGCAAAGTTGTCGCGGAACCAGCGCAGGGAGAGTCCGGCGCCCTGAGTGACCCCCATCACGTGCCATTTGCCGGGAACGGCGTGGCAGAACGTATGGATGCGACCACGGGGGTCGAGCTTGGGCGCCTCGGTGTAGGCAAAGATCACACCCGAGGTGCCCAGCGTGGCGGAGGTCAGCCCGGGCTCGACGATCCCATTGCCCACGGCGCTTGCGGCTTGGTCGCCTGCACCGCCCACCACCGGCGTCCCGGCGCTCAAGCCGGTGAGTACGGCGGCCTCGGGTGTGATCTGTCCCGTGATTTCGACAGACTCGTAGGCGCGCGGCAGGAGCTTGGCGTCCAAATCAAGCGCCGACAACATCTCGCGCGACCACCGGCGGTTGGTCACATCAAAAAGCAAAGTGCCCGAGGCGTCCGAGACGTCGGTGGCAAATTCACCCGTAAGACGGAAACGCACAAAATCCTTGGGCAGGAGGAAGTGAGCGGCGCGCTCGAAAATCTTCGGCTCCTCATCGCGGATCCAAAGCAGCTTGGGCGCGCTGAAGCCTGTGAGGGCGGGATTGGAGACCAGCTTGATCAATCGCTCCGCCCCGACCGTTGCGGTGATCCAGTCGCATTGGGCTTGGCTGCGTTGGTCGCACCAGATCAAGGAGGGCCGCAGGACCGCCGGCGTGCTGTCCATCAGAACCACGCCATGCATTTGGCCGGAAAACCCCACGGCGTCAATGTCGCCGCCCTTGAGCTGGGCTTGCTCGAGGGCCCCACGGATGGCCACCAGAGTCGCGCGCCACCAGTCCTCAGGCTCCTGCTCTGCCCAACCGGGCTTGGCCATTTTCATGGGCTGGTGATCGCCCGTGGCAGCTCCCACAATATGACCATCCGGGCGGACGATGATTGCCCGTGTCCCGGTGGTTCCAACGTCAATTCCCATCATGTAGGCCATAGCATTGAGTCCTGTAAGAGTATTTTCAAGAGCAGGATTCAGGATTCAGGGGAAAGAAATGTGCCGGAGGGTGAGTGCTAAGGGTTTGCTCCTCCCTAGATTCCAGCCCCTGTTAATCCCTGGCTCCTGAATCCCGAATCCTGAATCCTGAATCCTAGATCTTCACTTTCTCCCACCGCCCTGACTTTGCCGAGCGCTCCACAGCGTCCAGGACGGCTTGAACCTTCACGCCTTCGCCAAACCCGGGCTGGGCAGGCTGGCCCTTCTCCAATCCCGTCAGGAAGTCGTGGAGGGCATGGACGAACGTGTGCTCGTAACCAATGATGTGGCCTGGTGGCCACCATGCGCCGACGTAAGGATGGTTGCCCTCTGTCACCATGATCGTCTTGAAGCCCTGCTGCTCATTGGGCTCCGTGCGATCATAGAATTCCAGCTCGTTCATCCTTTCCATGTTGAAAGCCAGACTGCCTTTGCTGCCGTAGATTTGGAAGGTGTTGTAATTCCTCCGGCCCCCGGCGAAGCGTGACGACTCAAAGACTCCCACGGCGCGGTTCTTGAAGCGGGCGAGAAAGTTCGAGTCATCATCCACTGTGACCTTGCCTTTCTTCCCTTCTGCTCCTTTGGCTCCCCAGGCGCCTTCACCGGTGCCGGGCAAAGGCCGCTCCCTAATGAACGTGGTCATCTGGCCGGCGACTGATTCGATGTAACCATTCAGGAACTGGGCTAGGTCGGCGGCGTGTGCCCCGATGTCTCCCAGGGCGCCGCTGCCCGCGTATTTTTTTTCCAGGCGCCAGACCAGGGGGAAGTCTGGATCCATGATCCAGTCCTGGAGGTACGCGCCGTGATAATGATAGACCTGCCCCAGGCGGCCCTCTTCGATGAGCTTCTTGGCGAAGGCTACCGCGGGCACCCGGCGATAATTAAAGTTCACCATGTGGGAGACACCGGCTTTTTCCACCGCGCGGAGCATCTCCTTGGCCTGAGCCAGATTGTTGGCCAGGGGCTTCTCGCAGATAACGTGCTTGCCAGCCTCGGCGGCGGCTATGGCCATGGGGTGGTGAAGGTACCCCGGCGTCGAGATATCCACGAGGTCAATATCCTTACGTTCGATTACCCGGCGCCAGTCGCAGTCGGACTCTTCCCAGCCCAACTGCTGCGCCGTGGCCTCGAGTTCTTCGCTGCAAGCCTTCCCACAGAGCACTTTCATGCGCGGCCGATACTTGCCGGGAAAGAACCTGCTGACCTGCCGGTAAGCGTTTGAATGGGCCTTGCCCATGAATTGGTGACCGATTAGAGCAACGTTGATTTCTGGCATCTTCGGATTCACCTCTTTCCATAAGTGACAAGTGACGAGTGACAAGTGACCAGCGGGAACTACAGGAGTCAGAGGAGAAGGGGCTGGGGACTAGGGGCTGGGGAAGCACGGAAGGCAACTGGCAGTCAGCAGCCGCCCAAAAGAAACCGCGATCTGGTGTTGGTGATTTGCCCTTCACTGCTCCCTAGCACGCACTCCCTGCTCTTCTGCCTACCTCCTACTGACCCCTGACTCCTGAATCCTGAATCCTGCTCTTCTCACGCCCACCACATCTCCTTGAGTTTTTCTTTGATAATGACTTGGTTCAAGAAATTGGCCGCTTTGGTCAGACCCTCGTCCACAGACATCAGGCTGTCTTCGTGTTCGATGGACAGCACATCGTCGTAACCCACCATCTGGAGCGTGGAGACAAAGTCCGCCCAGAAATCCAAGTCGTGACCGTAACCGACGGTGCGGAAGATAAACGAGCGGTTTTTCTCGTCGCTATAGGGTTTGGTGTCGAGCACGCCATTCACCATGATGTTGACATTGTAAAGGCGCGTGTCCTTGGCGTGGATGTGAAATACTGCTTCGCCCAGCTTGCGCACCGCAGCACAGGGGTCAATACCTTGCCAGAACATGTGGCTGGGATCGAAGTTGCAACCGATGGCAGGTCCGGCGGCTTCCCTAAGGCGGAGCATGGTTTCCGGGTTGTAAACCACGAATCCCGGATGCATTTCGATGCCGATCCGTACCCCGTGGTCCTGCGCAAACTTGGCGCGCTTCGTCCAGAAGGGGATAACTTTTTTCTCCCACTGCCATTTCAAGATTTCCAGGAAATCCGGCGGCCAGGGCGTGGTGGACCAATTCGGGTATTGAGCATTATCCGAATCGCCAGGACAACCGGAAAAATCGATCACCCGCGTAACGCCCAGTTTTTCCGCCATCAAAATCGTCTTGCGGTTGATTTCGGCGTGCGCCTCCGCAATCTTCTTGTTGGGATGAAGCGGGTTGCCATGGCAACTCAAGGCGCTGATGCTGATGCCCTGGTCCTCGAGCTTTTGCTTGAACTCTTTAATCTTGGAGGGTTGGCTCATCCAGTCCAGCTTCAGATGCGGGTCGCCAGGGTAGTTCCCGGTTCCCAACTCGACGGTGCGGATGCCGAGAGGCTTTATCTTTTCGATGACCTCGTCCAAACTGAGCCTAGCCAGGAGCGCCGTAAAGAGTCCGACCTTCATATCAGGTCTCCTTTTCTTGAATGTTAGCGTGGGCGCCGCCGGTCAGGCATGTTGCCAGTACTGACGTCGCCCCTCATCCTGCCAAGATGCGCAGTAGACACCAAGAATGAGAAGGCTAAATCTATAGTCCGATAGCCCCCGCGTCAACTGGAAAATGGACGCCAATAACCTGCCCACACCGCCTCATTCCCGGCAGCAGGAGATGACTCTCCTTGACTCCGAGGTTCATCTCAGGTGTTTCCCCGTTGTGGTGACGGTCAGTTGGCCATGTTTAACTCCCCGCAGGCTCAGGATGCGATCGGCCAGGCTCTTGACCTCCCCACTTCGGCCTCTCAAGATGACCACTTCGAGGCAATGGTGGTGGTCCAAATGCACATGCGTAGCCGCCAGAACCTTGCTTGCGGCCTTATGCTGGGCCTCAATCAGCTTGGCGGAGAGATTCGGCTGGTGGTGGTCGTAAACCATGGTCAGCGTTCCCACGATCACCTTGTTTTCATCGGCCGCCTCTTCCACCAGATGCTCGCGAATAAGGTCCCGTATGGCCTCCGACCGGTTTTGATATCCCTTGCGGTTAATGGCCGTGTCGAACCTCTCGAGAAGCTCCCTTTCCAGGGAGAGTCCGGTCCGAACCAGATCACCCATTGCTTACCCCCTCGATGATGTGCCCGACGCACGCGCGTGCCGCTCCGAGAAGAGCAAAAGCATTTCACGCCAACGCGCAAAGAAAACAAGGCAGTACTTCTTTGCGAGTCTTTGCGCGCGCGCACGGCGGGTCAAAAGAGACCCACGCGTGGCGGGTCAAAAGGGACCTTGGTCCCGCTTTGCAGGATGAGATCGTTCATTCTTTCACAGCTCCGGACGCCTCAGGCCGAACGCCGCTCGGCCCTACAATGACATGCCAAGGGGTTTTCGGCAAGCTGCGAAGCATTCGCCGCCGGGAGGGGGCAGTACGCGAGATGCCCCTACTTGAGATACTGGTTGAACCATTCGATGGTGCGCTTGGTGACGTCCCGCTCATGTTCGGGCTGCGAGATCACGTGGCCTTCATCCGGATACACTACGAGCTGGGTTTCCACGCCGAGGGTTTTTAGAGCGTGCCAAAACTCGAAGGACTGAGGCGCGGGGCATTCGCCGTCGCGGTCGCCCACCAGGATGAGCGTAGGAGTTTTGACGTTCTTGATAAAGGTGAGGGGAGAACTCCTGGCATAGGCGTCCGGGTCATCGTAGACGGAGGCACCGAAAAAGGGAATCATCCACTGGTCGATATCGTTTTCTCCATAATAGCTCTGCCAATTGGCGATGCCTGCCCCGGCCACCGCGGCGCGAAAACGATTCGTCCGGGTCACGGCCCACATGGTCATGTAGCCGCCATAGCTCCAGCCTGCAATTCCGACGCGGCGGTCATCCACCGGAAGCGTTTTCACCACATAGTCGACGCCCGCAAGAATGTCGCGAAAATCGCCGTAGCCGAAGTCCTTGACGTTTGCCGCGGTGAAGGCTTCGCCCTCGCCGAAACTGCCTCGCGGATTGGGGAAGAGGACGAAGCAGTCTTCGTACGAAAGCAGCGCAAGGTTGAAGAACGCTCCCGGCCAAGAGGGTTTTTCGCTGGCCCCGGGCCCGCCATGCACGGACACCACCATGGGGTAGCGCTTGGAGGGATCATAATCTACCGGGTAGAGCAGCCAGCCCTGGATTTTCATCCCGTCATTCGACCAATGGATGCTTTCGGACTTGCCCCAGCGTGGACGAACTCCGGCGTTGTGGCGCGTGACCTGCTTCCAGGCCCCGATCTCCCCCGCCCAGATCTCCGGGGGTTGCTGGAATGATTGGCGGACCAACGCGCAGGTCTTTCCATCCTCGGCCAAGGATATCCCAAAGTCCCACCAGGTTCCGGTTGAGATGGTTTCGGGGCCGCTCCAGAGGGTTTCGATTTTCCCATCGCGAGCATCAACCGTGGCGATGCCGCTCGAGCCGTCGATTTGTTCTGTGAACAGGATTCTTTCCGAGGAGGGGAGCCAGGCGAGCGTGGCGGGCGAAGCCATGATGCCGGGCGTGAGGTGGCGGGCTTCGCCCCCGCCGGCTGGAATCGTGTAAATATCGCCTCCGGTGCTCCCCTCATCGCTCATGATTCCTCCGATGAAAGCGATGGTCTTCCCGTCCGGCGACCAGTGCGGTTGGGCAATCTGGAGCGGCGGCTTGTAAATGAACCTGACCTCGCCGGAAGCAATATCGATGGTGCAGAGCCGGGCGATCCACCAATTGGCGTCGCCCGTGCCCTGCGCGGCGGTGGCCACAAATCTCCTGCCGTCGGGCGACCAATCGTACTCGTGGATATAGAGGTCGGCGGGCGACACCTGCCGGACCTGCCCGGCGGCCACCTCAACGGTCGTCAGGCGCTGTTCGTAGACGTGTCGCTCGACGGCCCCGGAGGGTGGAGTCATGGGCTCGAGCGGGCCGGCCGCGCGTGGGGCGTTCTCGGTGAAAAGCAGCGCCAATGTCTTGCCGTCTGGCGACCAGGACGGAGAAGCGAGAAATCCAGTCAGGCTGGTGAGTTGGCGCGCCGTGTGACCCCTGGCGTCCGCGACGTAAAGTTCAAGCTGGCCCGAACTCTCCCTGTCCGAAAGGAAAGCGAGCTTTTTGCTGTCCGGAGACCAGGCAATGTCGTGCTCGGCATATTCCTCGCCGCCGTCGCCGGCGGAGACACGACGCGGTTGTTCCGTAGAGCCGAGGGTAGCAACATATATTGCGGAGTTGCCCGTCAGCTCCTGTTTTTCTCCCCTTGAGGACTCGACCCAAGCGACCCTTTTGCCATCAGGTGAAATGGCAACCTGTTTGAATGTGTGGACTGCGAAAAGTGAGTTCAGAGCATCGTCAATTGAGGACTTCTGGACAGCGTAACAAGTCGCCGCGCTGACCATGCATAACGCCAGGGCAAGCGGCAAGCGGGTTCTCGAATGCATGCACAGTCTCCAATCGGGGAAAATCAAGACTCGCAAGAATAACAGAAAACCCGCCCAAGGCAGGAATTCCACTTTGCGTTGGCACTCCCCCAAAATTCGCCTCGTAGCGGCGATTCCACCGCGCTACGTGACGGCGTAAAGCCGCCTCCATACGAAACTGGGGCACGACCGCTCTGTTAGCAGGGTCGCGCCAAAGTCCCCGAAAGGTGACATCCCGAAGCGGCTCTGCCGCCTGCTGTGCGGAAAGGCTTCGCCTTTCCGAGGGCCTCCGCCCTAACTAACCCCCTCGGCTCGGCTGGAAGGCTGAGCCTTCCAGCCGAGCCGAGGGGAAGAAGGGAGGCTGTCTGCGCCGGAAAGCCAGAGGCTTTCCGCACAGCAGGCGGCAGAGCCGCTTTTTCCGCGACTTTGACGCGACCCTGGCTCTGTCAGGGAACGGTTGGACAAACCAGGGTACAATCATGTATATTCAGCGTAGATACATATGAACGCAACGACAAAGACGCAGCTTGCAAAATGGGGCAATAGCCTTGCAGTCCGGATTCCTAAGAGTGTCGTTGGAGCTGCCCGGCTGCGGGAAGGGGACGAAGTCACGCTGGCGGTGAGCAAGGGTGGAGCGATCGTGATGAGACCCGCGCGGCGCAAGTACCAGCTCGACGAGTTGGTTTCGAAGATTACAGCCAGAAACCGCCACGATGAGACGGATTGGGGGCCGCAAGCGGGGAAGGAAGCTTGGTGACCCGCAGTTACATCCCGAACACAGGTGATCTGATCTGGCTGAGTTTCGACCCGCAGGCGGGACGGGAGCAGGCGGGACGCCGCCCGGCTCTGGTTCTTTCACCCGCTGCATACAATGAGAAAACCAATCTGGCCCTGGTCTGCCCTATCTCCAGCCGCGTGAAGGGCTATCCTTTCGAGGTATCTCTGCCTGAGGGTTTGGCAATTTCGGGTGTCGTGCTTTCGGATCATCTGAAGAGCCTGGATTGGAAGCCGCGGAAAGCCGAGCTCGCGGCCCGCGTTCCCGCCGAAGTAATATCCGAGGTGCTCGCCCGCCTGGCCCCACTTCTTGGCTTTGGGGACGAAGGCCCCATCTCCCCCTCGAAAGGGCTATGATTGTCTTTTCACGCGGCGCGACGCGGTGCGGCGGATGTGCGCCATAGTCGGCGCTTTCGACCAGCGCTAACAAGGAACAGGGAGGGGCATTATGGGCAAGAAGGGCAGCGATGAGGATGAAACCGAACGCGCAAAAAAGATAGCCGAACTGAAGCGTCAGGCGGAAGAACTGGCAGGCGGGGAAATGGTCGAAGGCGAACTGGAGGAATGCCCCCCAGAAGTCACGGAGCAATTCTGGGAACAAGTGGTTGCCTATGAAAAGGCCCCGTGGACCACGCATTTCAAGCAGCTCGAGGAATCCGGAATGCAGTTGCCGGCGCCTGAAACACTCGACGATGAACAACTAACCAGCAAGCTTGGGGAGTTGATTCAGCGGCTGGCACTCCTGCGTGTATTCCTGGAGGAGACAGATCACCTGAGCGACCGCGCGCTTTATACACTGCTTTGGTCAGACATGCTGCGCGAGGAGACGAAGGCGGTGACACTCGACGAAGACTCAGCCTGCCATATGAGTCCCCTGGGAGGCTGCAGCGAAGAGGATATACACCTGTATTTGAAATACTACGCCGACGAACAATGGCGTCGCAACTGGCAGGAGGAGTATCCCGAAGAGACTTTGCCCGACCACGAGGACCCCCCTTACGACCGCGACCGCTTTCTTCCTCAGCCGGACTATGGTTCAGCCTCCCAGCGAGGCTCCGTGAACTGACCTGAAGGCAGAAAGCAGAAGGCAGAAGACAGAAGTCAGGAGTCAGAAGTCAGGAGTGAAGATGCTGAGGGGGCGAGGCGCTGGCGAGACTCTCCAGGCTTGCCGGTGTGGAGTTCCCCGATGCAGACAATCCGGTTTCGCAAAGGAATGTTGCTACAGCTTTGTCAAACGTGTGCAACTTCTGGTACCGAGTCAGTTTGAATTTCCTTGATGGCGGACAACGAGGCAAGGCTCCGACAGCATCGTCAGGTCCTTAGTCCACCCTGTCCGCAAGAGCATAGCGCCTAGTAGATTCATAGTGCATGGCTCCTCTACGGCACTCTCGAATGAGGCTCTTTTTTCCCATCCTTTAGGAAACTGCTTAAGCGCCAGCCGCGCGCACTCCACGTGACTGACAGACCTTTCAACATGAGTGACGAATGCTTCAAACAGCAGCAGGTCTTGCTTCGATAATCGCCCGCGCCATTTGAAAGTTGGTCTCGCAGCCTTAGCGCGGCACCGGAGTCCCTCAAGGATGTACGGAACGATCACCAACCCCTTGGCGAGCACACACGCCCCGGCCGAGGCTGAGAACGCCCGATCTCCGTCGCCTTTGCGGGCTTTGTCCAAGTCGCATCGCTTCCTTCCGTAAGGGACAAACATCGGGGCCTCAAATCCCAGCGCCAGAGGACCCATCTTCATCGCGCACGCAAGAGCTTTGATGCAACAGTCGATATCCGTTCCCGATTTATTGACGGAGGGTCCTTCGACTACCCATCCAAGATTCGTCAACTTGCCAATATCGACCACACCGACGTGAAGCGATTCGTTCGTCATTGTTGACGTCCTTCCGGTCCGTCTGCATCGTGCCCGTGCCTACGCCACTTCACAATGGTTCGACGCTGATACGGGCGTGCGTGTCAGGAGCGGGCTGCGCAGACTTCGTGCTTTTCGAAGTCTGCGGCTTTTCCCGTCCTGAACGTTTGAGAGCCGCAGACCTGCAAAAGACCAGGTCTGCGCTACCCCGGGCGGCGCGCGGAACTCTGTTTCTGATGGCTGCCTTCTGCTTTCTGCCTTCTCAGGTGATGTGGGCGCCCTGCGTATCGACGTAAACGGCGTAAAGGGACTGGCTGGCAGCCATGAACAGCCGGTTGCGTTTGCTTCCGCCGAAGCAGAGATTGGCGCAGATTTCCGGCAGCAGGATCATGCCAATCCGTTCGCCGCTGGGAGCGAAGATATGCACACCATCGTATCCCTCACCGACCCAGCCGGCCCCCGCCCAGATGTTGCCGTCCTTGTCGGCGCGGATGCCGTCCGCAAGCCCCGTGCCCTTGCCGGGCAGTTCCATGGATGTGAATGTCCGCCCGTTGCGCAGGCTCTTGTCGTCCACCACATCGAAAACTTTAATGATTTTGGGAGCCTGGGGGTAATGCGTGGCCCCTGTGTCGACCATATAAAGCAACTTGTAGTCAGGTGAAAAGCAGAGGCCGTTGGGCTTGTAGCCCTCATCGGTGACGAGGTCGATCTTCCCTGTCTTGCCATCGATCCGGTAGACGGCTTCCTTGAGCTCGAGCGGCGCCACGTGCCCTTCGTAGTTCGTCAGGATGCCGTAGCCAGGGTCCGAGAACCATATGCCCCCGTCGGGATGCACCACGATGTCATTCGGGGCGTTGAACGGCTTGCCCTGCCAGCGGTCCGCCAACACCCGCACCGACCCATCATGTTCGTAGCGGACGACGCGGCGGGTGAGGTGCTCACAAGTGACCAGGCGGCCTTCCCAATCAAACGTGTTGCCGTTGCCGTTGTTGGAAGGGCTATGGAAGACGCTGACGTGGCCATCCTCCTCCAGCCATCGCATGTGCACATTGTTGGGAATATCACTGAAAACCAGGTAACGCCCGCCGCCATTCCATGCGGGCCCTTCAGCCCAAAGCATTCCCGTGTAGAGTCTTTCGATGGGCGTGCTCCCGATTTTGTATTTGGCGAACCGTTTGTCCAGGACGATGATGTCTGGATCGGGGTAATGAATGGGGTTTTTCCCGCTCCAGTCACGTTGCCCCGCAGTCGCCGCCGCCGCCGCGGTGGCGCCGGCCAAGGCCGTGGCGAGGAAAGACCGCCTGCCGACTTTCGGAAGTGTGCTTTGCTTGGATTCGCTCTTCATAGCTTAGTTGATTCTCCCTCCTCTCCCGAGCACGATGGTGAGCGAAAGTATACAAAGCAAAGGCGGAATTGTGAATGGTGAATTCTGAATGATCGGCGAAGGTGATAAGCCAAGGAAGAAAAGATGAAACTATCAATTCACCCTTTGCTACTACGCGGATCGATGGAGCTGCGGGGGAGTGCGTCTTCGCAACGTCGCGGTTGCGAACGCTCGGTTGTCTCGCGCGCTGAGAACCCTGCTGCCTGCGGCGCCCCGGCGAACAAGAACATGGCATATCCAGGTGCTCCTCGCATTGGCTGAAAATGTGGATGCAAGATATCTTTGCAATAACCCTTGACAAGCGCCCAATGCTTGGGTAGAATCAGAAATTGCTCTGCAAGCTAATCAGCCTACAGAGTAAGTGCTGGAAAGACCAGCGAGGCAGATAAGAGAAGCCTCAAGCGCGAGCTTTCCAACCTTCCCCAATTGGGGGACCCCGCCTTCGGCGGGAGACAAAGCTCTTTGACAATTGAGTTGAGCATGCCACGTCAATCGGACTGAGTCCTTTAAGGATTCGGGTCCAAATGCTGAGCGACACGTTCTGCCCCGCTGGCAAACCCTGTACCGTACAGTTCAGGACAAGGGGTGGAACGATATTCTCCTTCCGGATTTGAAGGGGGAGGAGAACTCACAAGTCAACGCTTGCAGGCTGATGTAGAGCCGCCCGGTAGGGCGGTACAAGACCGGGCTGGTTTTTCCCGATCCAATCGGGAGGTCCGGAGCTGCAAAGTCTGCGGGCGAGCCAAGTTTCAAACGAGAGTTTGATCCTGGCTCAGAATCAACGCTGGCGGCGTGCCTAACACATGCAAGTCGAACGAGAAAGTCCCCGCAAGGGGATGAGTAAAGTGGCGAACGGGTGAGTAACACGTAGCTAACCTACCCTCGAGTGGGGGATAACCTGGGGAAACCTGGGCTAATACCGCATAACATCCCGATGACGCAGGTCATTGGGATCAAAGGCCCGCAAGGGTCGCTGGAGGAGGGGGCTGCGGCCGATTAGCTAGTTGGTGAGGTAACGGCTCACCAAGGCGATGATCGGTAGCCGGCCTGAGAGGGCGCACGGCCACACTGGCACTGAAACACGGGCCAGACTCCTACGGGAGGCAGCAGTGGGGAATTTTGCACAATGCCCGAAAGGGTGATGCAGCAACGCCGCGTGAGGGATGAAGGCCTTCGGGTCGTAAACCTCTTTCGATCGGGAAAAATGGGCTGGTGAAGAGCCAGTTCTGATGGTACTGGTGGAAGAAGCCCCGGCTAACTACGTGCCAGCAGCCGCGGTAATACGTAGGGGGCGAGCGTTGTTCGGAATTACTGGGCGTAAAGGGCGTGTAGGCGGTGCGGTAAGTTGGGCGTGAAATCCCCGAGCTTAACTCGGGTGGGCCGTTCAAGACTGCCGTGCTAGGGTGCGGGAGAGGGAAGTGGAATTTCCGGTGTAGCGGTGAAATGCGTAGATATCGGGAGGAACACCTGCGGCGAAGGCGGCTTCCTGGACCGTAACCGACGCTGAGGCGCGAAAGCTAGGGGAGCAAACAGGATTAGATACCCTGGTAGTCCTAGCCCTAAACGATGAGCACTGGGTGTGGCCCCTCACGGGGCCGTGCCGAAGCTAACGCATTAAGTGCTCCGCCTGGGGAGTACGGTCGCAAGGCTGAAACTCAAAGGAATTGACGGGGGCCCGCACAAGCGGTGGAGCATGTGGTTCAATTCGACGCAACGCGAAGAACCTTACCTGGACTCGAAATCTAGTTGACAGTCTCAGAGATGAGATCTTCCCGCAAGGGACGGCTGGATAGGTGCTGCATGGCTGTCGTCAGCTCGTGTCGTGAGATGTTGGGTTAAGTCCCGCAACGAGCGCAACCCTCATCCTTAGTTGCTCGGTCGCCGCAAGGTGACAAGCACCCTAAGGGAACCGCCTCGGATAACGGGGAGGAAGGTGGGGATGACGTCAAGTCCTCATGGCCTTTATGCCCAGGGCTACACACGTGCTACAATGGCCGGTACAAAGCGTCGCGAACCCGCGAGGGGGAGCCAATCGCAAAAAACCGGTCTCAGTTCGGATTGCAGTCTGCAACTCGACTGCATGAAGCTGGAATCGCTAGTAATCGCGTATCAGAACGACGCGGTGAATACGTTCCCGGGCCTTGTACACACCGCCCGTCACATCACGAAAGTGGGCTGTACTAGAAGTCGTAATTCCAACCCCGCGCAAGCGGGGGAGATAACGCCCAAGGTATGACCCATGATTGGGGTGAAGTCGTAACAAGGTAGCTGTAGGAGAACCTGTGGCTGGATCACCTCCTTTCTAAGAGAGAACCCGCTCCGAGTCCGCCGATCTTCATGGCGGAAGGCTCGGGGCACAGCGCTCAGCACTTTGAGATTTCGAATTTGAAGTTTGAGATTTCAGAGGGGCGTGGCTGCTCAACTCAGTCGTCAAAGGCGTAGCGCCGGTCCCGCGGGGCGGGATCGGCGTAAGTTCAAAGTCGAAAGTTAAAAGTCGAAAAGTTTAAGAGGCCGCGAGCCATCGCGGCCTTTGTCATTTGGGGAGTAAGCGAGTGGAAGCGGTTTCGCAAACTGAGCGTTCCCTTTGGACATTTACCGGGTTGTCGGGCGTGGAGATGGGGGACGACTCCGAGGTGCAACTTCCTGATGGATTTCTCCTTTCCGCAAAAACGCCGCAACTCTCCGCAGCCCTCGACGAGGGTTACATGGGCAGCATTCAGAGGATGTGGTGGACTCCGAGGCTTGATGCCTTTTTCTGCTTGCGAAGTGGGTATTCGCTTCCCCGAAACCGAGAAATAGAGCGATTTCAGGATGGATTAATGGCTCTGCAGATTATTAAACCAGTTCGGGCACTTGGCCTGATATTCCAGGCATACGATTACAGCGGTAACTTCTCCCATGTTTCTGTCCAAGAGCGTCCACAAATGTCGGCTGGCGACTGGGCAGAACTGCGGCGCTTCGACGCCAAGTTCATTGCTCAACTGCCCGAACTAATGCCCATGGTGCTTGCCAGAATGGGAGAGGGATCGGCCGAAGAGAGGAACGCTGTCATTCTCCTCCAGCTTTCACTGGAGCATTTTCACCCACTCATCAAGGGTCTATTTGCGGTGATGGGGATGGATGCGCTGCTTCACATGAAGCCTGGCGAAGGCCGCAACGACTTCAAAAGGAAGCTATGCGAACGCCTGGGTGGATCAACCCTCGTGTTTCCGGACTGGAATTCGCCGACTATTGCTCCTCCCGCATGCGCTATCGCTGATGTCGCACTCGACCTTTACACGTTACGGAGCAAGATCGCGCACGGGGTAGACTTGCGGAAGGCCGCCCAGGACAGAAACGCGCCAGTCGACCTGACGAGGGGTGTGGAGCTAATAGAACAATTGGAGCCTCGGCCGTATGCGTCGCTATTGAGCGAAGTAGCTGTCTACATTCTTTGCCTTGTATTGCAAAAGGAGCTTCAGCGCACGTGACGCGGTTCATGAAGGCGGGCCGCGCAGACTTGTCCTGTAAGCCTGCAGCTCTTCAGCGCGCATCGAAGCAAAAGCTGCTGAGTTCCAGAACAACCCCGCGCTACATGGCTTTCGTCCACTCCTTGATGCAGGTATAATCAACACAGGATTGGGAGGTGCGGTGTGGCTCCACGGTACGTGCTGAGTGACTATGTCGGCGAGGCTCTGGCGCAGGCTGCCTACGAAAAGCTGGAGGATGGCAGCTATGCCGGCCGCATTCCTCCCTGCCCGGGAGTCGTCGCCTTCGGAACCTCGCTCCGGGAATGTGAGAACGAACTGCGCTCCACGCTCGAGGATTGGATCTTGGTGGGGCTGCAACTCAAACACCCTCTGCCGGTGATCCAGGGGATTGATCTCAACAAGGAGCCCGCGCGTGAGCCGGTGGACGCCGTGTAAGCGCGGCGATTTCATCCGCAAACTTCGTCGCCTCGGGTTCGAGGGTCCCTCCACGGGAACCCGCCACCAGTTTATGGTCATCTCCCAGAAGCGCCTGGCAATCCCTTCCAATCCCGAATACTCCGTCCCGCAACTGCGCATGATGGTTCGCGAGGTCGAGAATCTCCTGGGGCGCGGGATCTCGGCGCAAGAGTGGGCCGGTCTGTAATCGTGGCTGTTTAACTCGGAGATAAAAGAGAACGGCGCCGACTTGTTTTGCATCCGCCCCTCAAGTCCTTTAAGTGTTAGACTGGTATTTACGAATACTTGGCTCGGGAAAGAAGGATATGCATGGCTGAGACGCCCTCTACAATGCTTACACTGGGGACGAAGGCCCCGCCCTTTCGCCTTCCTGACCCCCATGGCAAATGGGTTTCGCTGGACGATTTCCACGATGCGCCAGCCTTTCTGGTAGTGTTCATGTGCAACCACTGCCCTTATGTAAAGCACATCCGGTCCCGCTTCGCCGAACTCGCCAAGGAGTACCAAGCGCAAGGCGTAGGTGTCGTCGGGATCAACTCCAACGACATCGAGAGCTACCCGGACGACGGGCCGGAGAAAATGGCCGAAGAGATCAAACAGGTCGGCTATACCTTCCCTTATCTGTCCGATGAGAGCCAGGAAGTGGCCAAAGCGTATCGAGCCGCCTGCACGCCTGACTTCTACCTCTTCGATCGGGATCGCTGCCTCGTCTATCGGGGGCAGTTTGATGACAGCCGGCCCGGCAACGGGCGCCCAGTCACCGGTGCTGACCTCCGCGCGGCCCTCGACGCGGTCTTGGCGGGACGCCCGGCGCCCAGTAATCAGAGGCCAAGCTTAGGTTGCAATATCAAGTGGAAGCGCGGAAACGCCCCGGAATACTTCTCGAGCTGGTAGCACTGCGAGTTCGGAGGATGCTTAGGTCCACCAAACGGTATCCTCGAAAAGGTTTTCTATCCAGCAACGCACTTTTAGGACGTTACCGCATCACCTTTCGCCGCGGTTTTCCAAGTCGGCCCGGCTTCACGAAAAGCTAAGCACGAGTCCGCCCACCGCCTCCGGCCTAAGAGTCCGGTTCGGGTTTTTGCCCGAGCAAATAAAAAGTGCAGATTTCTCTTGACAAACGGGCCGCGTGCTACTACATATTGTGGTGTCAGCTTGGTTGGCCACAATTCTTGGCCGTCCAAGGCAAATCTAAGCGACATCCAAACCAGGAAGGGGAAAACATGCCAGCAAAGAAAAAGGCTAAGAAGAAGAGATAACAACCGAACATCTCCAGGTTTCTTCCATTCCCAGGCCCGCTTCCCCAAGCGGGCCTTGTTTTCTTCTAACGCAACTTCAGCGAGCACTGCCAAGGACCAGCACACTTTCATCCTGCGCCCCAGGCCACGAAGTGTCTCGTTCCCTCTGTCACTCGAAGCGAAGAGTCTTGGCGTTTTCCCTCAGCACCTCGAGAATCCGCCCTCTTCGAGCCCCGCCGCGCAGCGGTGTCTGAAATAAACACTGCTAGAAGCCGTGGTAGCATTTTCCCAGGACCCCGATAGGCCAGTTGGGCGCGGCTGGGACAATCCTGGCGCGAAACAGGAAATCGACGGGTTCGCTGGGAGACGATTGGGTGTATACTCGGAGCCACTGGAAGGCCAAAACGGAGATTTGTGTTAACGTATCATCAGCAGCCATATTCTAACGCAGAAGGAGGTTCAAAAAACAATATGGTGCAATATATGATGTGGGTGATTGGTTGCCTGTTTGTCATCGCAGCGATAGCAGTGTATTTTCCGACGATTTACATTCGCAGGACCGACAAAATCTTGAAGATTCTCCAGCAGATTGAGGCCAATTCTCGCAAACCGTAAGGCTTAAGATTAAGTCCAAAGTGGTTGCGGTTCCTTCTTATTCCACTTGGGCGAAGAGTTGTCGGCAAGCACAGGACGGCGCAAGCCCTCAGGTCTGCGGCCCGAGTGGCTGGCTTGTTCCCGCCAGGGGAGGGGCGCGGGGGCAATGGACTTATCCTGGCTCACAGGAATGCCCGCCCGTAACGAACTCTACATCAATTCAAGTTTGTTTCCCGCCGACCGCCTGCTGTTTTCCTCCTGACTCCCGAGTCCTGAGTTCTACACTTAAAATGACATGCCAGTACTTTTCTTCGCCAACCTGCTAACCCTTCGCATTCATTTCCCTAAACAATCGCCGAAACTCTTCTGAGGCCTTGCGTAGCTCCAACCAGTCGAAAAACAGATCCGGCGTTTCCAGCCAAATGCGGAACCACGTCGCGATCTCCTGTTTTTCCGCACGCTTGTCCGGACTCACTCGCGGGTTCGCTGCCAAACTCCCGGCGCGCAACTTTCCCTTCTGAAGCAGAGATCGGACCAGACCTATCCCGATCCGGTCCGAGGCCTCGCGGTATTCCCGATAGACCTCGTCAAGTTTTCTGAGCGAAGCCTCCGCGCTTTCGAAGTCGTGGAATTGAATTAGGTTGCGAAGACGGCTCGCATAAGGCTCCTCCATAGATGGAGCGGTGAAGCGGTCGTGGTACTCAACGATTTTCCCCGCCTCGCGTAGAACGCTGGCAATGTAAGACGGCGAAGTTCTGAGGTTTGATCCCAGCCGGCCGCGCAACTCATTCTCGAGGGCGCGGATTTCCTCGGCCCCGATTCGTTCGAGTGCCTTCGCCCGACAGTATTCAAGGATGATTTGCTTCTTGCTGGGTGTTCCTGGCACGTTTCTGCGCCTGGGCGGCGCGCTTGCTTGCTTCGCGGGCGGGTGACTTCGAATCTCCGCTGACCGTCTTCGGCTGGTTGCGAAGCAGCGCCGCCATTTCCCTGCGATATCGTGACACGTTGTGTTGATGTTCGGCAAGAGTCCGGGCGAAGACGTGCCCGCCGTGATTGTTGGCGACGAAATAGAGCGCGTCCCCGTCTGCCGGGTGAAATACCGCCCGGATTGAGGCTTCCCCCGGGTTCGCAATGGGCCCGGGCGGGAGTCCGGAGTGGCGGTAGGTGTTGTAGGGTGAATCGAATCCAAGGTCGCTTTGGGTAATAGGGCCAACAGGGCGATAGTCCCGTCGCGCCGCATAGGCCACCGTGGGATCGGACTGCAAGGGCATACCCCTTTCAAGCCTCCTCTCGAAGACCCCAGCGATGAGGGGACGTTCCGACGCCTCAGGTGTCTCCTTTTCGACGAGCGAAGCCAGGGTCATAACCTCATGCCAGCCAGCCGACGAGGAAGGCCGTTGATTCGCAAACCGCGTGCCCGCGATGTGGCGGAAACGCGCCAGCATCGTGATGACAACGGTTGCGGCACTGACGCCGCGAGGGAACCGGTACGTGTCAGGGAAGAGATAGCCCTCCAGCGAGGGCGCCCTGGGATCGAGATCGCGTATCGCCACAGCCTGCTGAGTGACTTCGAAGAACTGCACGGGATCGATGCCAAGCCGCAGGTTGAGAATCCGCGCGATGTCAAAGCGGTCCGAGCCCTCGGGGATGACTACGGGATGAAGGAAAACATCACCCTGGACCAGTCTTCGGTAAACATCGATGGGACGAAGCGGGCGGTCAAAGAGGTATTCACCGGCTCGCAATGCGTGACGGGGGCGACCCGCCCAGTAACGGGCCAAAAACGGCAGGCGATGCCTCAGCACTCCGCGAGCCACCAGCAATTCCGCGACTTGGGAGGCCCGCGACCCGGGTTCAATAACGAGCAACATGTTCCCGGAGTAGCCACGATAAGGCGAAAGCAAATCGGAAGCTAACCAGAGCAGCCCCACGGCCGCTGCCCCAAAGACCAGGAGGAGAAGCCGCCATCTCATGGCGCCGCCCCGGCGTTACGGCTTCGCTCGTTGGAAAGGAAGTCGAGGTAGCTTTGCAGGAGAAGAGTCGCCGCCACGCGATCCACCGCTCGTTGGCGTTTGCCAAGGCTCAAACCCGTTTCGCGCAGAGCGCGGTTAGCTTCGACACTGGTCAATCGTTCGTCCCAGAGATCGACGGGGCAGTTCACTCGCCGGCGCAGCTTTTCCGCGAACTCCGCGGCGCGTCGAGACATCGTGGTCTCGCCTCCGCCATGCCCGAGGGGATTTCCCACGATTACTCGCTCGGTTGAATATTCTTCCGTCAGTTCCTGGATCTTTTGCAGGTCATCCTCCAGGCGTGTGCGCTGAAGAGTCGTAAGCCCCTGGGCGGTGATGCCCAAAGCATCCGAAACCGCCATACCCATCCGCCTCATGCCAAAGTCGATTGCCAGTACTCGCACTGACGTGTCCAATCGCCTCAGGGTGACTGCGGCTCAGACCCAGATTTGGCCCCGGGCCGCGCGCCCTTGCTGATAATACACCTTATGGGCGGGAGTAGAGGTCGATGATTTCCTCGATGGCGTGTTGGCAAACGGCGCAGAACTCCGTTCCTGAAAGCATGATGCAGCGCTGCTGAGGCCTATAGTAGCCTTTGGTTTCATACATCGCGCCTTCGAACGCGCCCACCTTATTCGCGTAGGGCCCATCGGACAGGCAGTGCTCTTGTGTTTCGCGCGCTTGGCGCCGGAATTCGTCGCTCTCGGCAACGGGGCGGCCTTCTGAGCGCATCTGCTGGATCCGGCTTTGCGAATCTCGAATACTGTTCTCGTAACAATCCTTCGGCCAGGGAGTGGGAATCGGCGTGTCGGGAACCACGAGAGCCTTCCACTTTAGATGCTGCGTGTCCAGGAGCGCGGTAATGTTGGGCTGCCACGGCTCGAGGCGGGTGCTGGCAGGCGCATAGGCGACGTTCGCGTTGAAGTAGTACTCATCCCCAAGGTCCGCGAAGTGGTGTCCGAATTCATGAACGAACACGCGAATGGCGGACGGATAATCAATGCTGACACTGGCGTAGAGTCCAAAGATGCCTCCGTTCCCATACTCCTTTGAGTTCATCACAATCCCCATCACGTCATAGGGGGCAAACGATGCCACGCTGCGAATGGCACGATTATCGAACGACAGGGCGTAGCGCTCGGTGCCGAAAACATCAAACTGCGAACCGAAAAGGGTGTTGCGGTGCACGCCCGCAGACGGATGCGATACACCCGAGTCAGGAGAAGGCGAGCAGATCGCCCACACGTTGAAATCCTTGCGGCGCTCTCTGAAGGGCGAGAAGGTGAAGACACCTTCGGCGAGCCGGCGCACATCTTTCTCACATTTATCCAGCTCGGCCGCCGTATAGCCCTCGCTCAAAAACAGCAAATCGAGCTTCAGCGCGGGATCGCCGTTTCTTTCTATGGCCAGCACGCGCCCCGGGGAGGCAGGCTTTGACGTGTCGATGTACTTGTCATGGGGATCGATGTTTGTTGACCAGACCTCACGGAAAGCATTCTGCGCGTCGCGCTTTTTGACGACGATTTGAACCGGACCTTCCGGAGCGGGGAAGCGAAGGGACTCATGGAAAGTGCGGTTCGCCTTTTTCGCTTCTTCCGTAGTTACCCATTCGCCGTAGATGGATGAGAAACCGCGTGAGTACAACACGCGCTGGCTGCTGGGGTCCTTCACTTCGAAGTAGTACACGCCGCGGTTCGTGGTGTCGATGGGTTTCGAGGGATTCCCCGGCCAGGGTAGAGGTTCGATAACCACGCGGTCGACGCTGAACAACTCCTGGGTGGCGTTGCCGGTGTGGAAATAATCCAGGCGCATGGTCGGCGGGCTTCCGGCCAGTACGTCCAGCGCGCAAACAATGACGAGCGCTATTGCGATTGCAAGGTTCTTCAAACGCATACACACCTCATTAACTTCGCCGCCGGGGACTGAAGCTTGTACAATTTATACGAAGGAGATGGCTTAGATGGCTCGACGACTTAATGCCAGCCAGCCACGGGCCGCGTTCGCAGAGGCGGTTAACCGGGCAAGCTTTGCCGGCGAGCGCACCATCATCCGCCGTCACGGCAAGGATGTTGCCGCCGTCGTCTCGGTGCAAGATTTGAAGACGCTCGAGACTCTTGAAGACCGGCTGGATTTAGAAGAGGCTCGGCAGATCATGAAGAAGCCGGGCCGCCTCATTCCCTGGGAAAAAGTGAACTTAAAGCCAATACTGTTCACATAAGGGGTGTTCAGGAGACTCCTTCCCAATTCTTTCCGGGGTGACCCCCTCACCCGGTCCCGCAAGGCGGGACCACCCTCTCCCCCAAGGGGGGCGAGGGCAGTAAATTCAGATTAATGCCCCCCTCACCCCCTTGGGGGAGAGGGGCAGGGGGTGAGGGGGTTCAAGGGTCGAATAGTGAACAGCCTCCTTGACAAAGCTTAGTGAACAACAGTGCGCTTAAGGCGCCTCCCTCACGCTCTATTCTATTCAGTTTACCCCGCGCGCTCAGCGTGATTTTTCCGCTCTTGACAGACCCGTCCAACAACGACTGCGGCGGCACACCGATCAACTGGCGGGAAATCCCTTCCAAGTCGGCGCCAAGAAGCTGCATGCCGAGGCGCCATTCTATCGAATCCGTGTGACCGATTATCGCGTCAGCTCAATGCGTCGATGGCTTCTACGGGGACCTCAACCTCTTCCGTGCGCCGCCAAGCCAATTCGTAGCTTACCGCAACCTCATCACAACATGAGTATTTGGGACAGCCCAGGCAGTCCTCAAAGACCTTAACCGGAAATCTTTCGCGCGGCACCATTTGGAAGCCCAGCTTTTCAAAAAAGGCCGGGACGACGGTCAGGGCGAATACCGTTTTCAGCCCGTAGCGTTCGGCTTCATCCAACAGCGCCTCCGTGAGCTTCCTCCCCACGCCCTTTGACTTGAGCTGCTCATCAACGCACAGCGAACGCATCTCCGCGAGCTCCTGGTTGTAGAACTTGAGTGCGCCACACCCGAGAAGCTTTCCATTCTCTTCTGCGACGGTGAATTCCCAAACGTCTTCGTAGAGATTGGTTAGAGGTCGCGGAAGCAAGATCCGTTCCAGCACGTAACGGCTAATCAGTTTGAAGAGTGCAGGCACATCCTGCAACTCAGCTTTTCGGATGTTCAACGTTCCATTCCCTCCACTTCCGTAGGACGTTTGCGATGGTCTCGTCTTGTAGCGGTGCCATCTTGGCGGCATTTTTGATTGCCGGCAGGACTGCCGAGATTCTTCGCCCCGACAAGTCGGGGCTCAGAATGACAGGCCGGGACCTTGTTGATGTCATCCTTAGGTCTCCCGCTCCTTACGCACGGGTGTTCTGCAAAAGCAGAATCAACAGGGCCTTTTGGACATGCAGCCGGTTTTCCGCCTGGTCGTAAACGACCGAGCGTGGGGAATCAATGACCTCGTTGGCGACCTCATGACCTCGATGCGCTGGCAGGCAATGCATAAACACCGCCGCAGGGTCAGCCACCGCCATCAAGTCTTCCGTGACGCGATAAGGCGCAAACACCTGCTCGCGCAGGTGCACGGCGTGCTCCTGGCCCATACTCGCCCAGACATCTGTGTATATCGCCCGAGCGCCTGCCACGGCCTCGAGCGGGTTGTTGAAAAGGTCCACTGTCGCCCCCATCGCCGCCGCCAGTGCCTTCGCCTCGGCGACGATTTCAGGTTTAGGCTCATAGCCCGGAGGTGTCGCCACGCGCACCGAGACGCCAAGTTTCGCGCCGGTGATCATCAAGGAATGGCACACATTGTTTCCGTCACCCACGAAGGCCAGTTTCAGCCCTGCAAGCGTGCCAAACTTCTCCCGCAGCGTGTAGAGATCGGCCAGAGCCTGGCAGGGATGAAAGAGGTCGGTGAGCGCGTTCACGACCGGAATCGAAGCGTTGTTCGCCAACTCCAACACCGACTCGTGCAAGAAGGTACGCGCCACAATCCCATCGACCCAGCGCTCAAGATTGCGGGCAATGTCCTTGACGGCTTCGCGTTCACCCAGCCGCGGTTTAGCGTGATCCAGGTAAACACCAAAACCTCCCATGCTCGTCATCCCAACTTCAAAAGTGACGCGGGTGCGCAGGGATGGCTTCTCAAAGATGAGCGCCAGTTGCTTGCCTGCGAGCGCCTGCGCATAGGCCCCGGGCGAAGCCTTGACGCGTTCCGCCAGCTCGAAGATCAGGCGCAGGTCGCGTGGCGAAAGGTCACGATCGGCAAGCAGATCGCTCACACTCAGCTTCTCTTGTTTTTCGACGACACTCAAACATGGCGTCATGCGTTCACCCCCTTGCTAGTGTGGTGTCCCAGAAATAACTGGACAGTGGGTTCGACGTAGCGCCGGCCCCGCGCCTGCGGGGCCGGCACCTGCCGACCCTTCTCCCGCGACTGCGGGATCAGGGCAGGCTCTAAAGGTCGGCGCTACCAGCCGCCGCTGGCGTAAGGGCTGCCAGAATCGGCCTTAAGACCTTAATAAATTCATCCACGTGGCGTCGCTCGACGATCAGCGGCGGAAGGAAGCGCAGCACCTTCTCCTGAGTGCAGTTCAAAATCGCTCCCGCCTCGAGCGCCTGCCGGACCACACCCCTGCCTGGAACCAGGAGTTCGGCCGCCAGCATCAAGCCGTCGCCGCGGACTTCCTGAATCACCGCGAATTCGTCGCGGAGTTCCTCGAGTTGGGCCCGGAAGTAAGCGCCGACTTCGCGAACGTGCTCGAGAAACCCGGGGCGTTCGAGAATCTCGAGAACTTTCAGGGCCAGGCGGCATTGGAGTGGCCCGCCGCCAAACGTGGTGCCATGCATGCCGGGAGAGAAAGCCTGCGCCACTTCTTCACGAGCCAGGATGGCGGCCAGGGGCAGACCCGCCGCCAAGGGCTTGGCAACCACCACAATATCCGGGTCAAGTCCGAACTTCGTGAACGCAAAGAATCGCCCGGTGCGTCCCAGCCCGCACTGGATTTCGTCACAAATCAACAGGGCATGGTGCGTTCGGCAGAGCTCTTCAGCAGCCTTGAGGAATTCCTCGCTGAGCTCCACGACGCCGCCCTCACCCTGGATCACCTCCAGCAGCAGCGCCGCCACTCGCGGTGTGAAGCTTTCCCGTAAGTGGCCGGCGTCATTCAGCCGGACGAACCGGACGCCCGGAACCAGGGGCCCAAACGGCTTGCGGTACTTTTCAGGCCAGGTCGCGGAGAGCGCCCCAAACGTTCTTCCATGGAAAGAGTTTTCAAGCGCCAGGATTTCGTCCCGCAGGAAGGGTTCCTGATGCTGGCGAGCGTAGGCGCGAACCAGCTTCAGCGCGCCTTCAATGGCTTCCGTGCCGGAGTTGGCGAAAAAGGCCCGATCGAGCCCCGCCAGGGAAGTGAGTTTCTTCGCGAGGGGCGCTTGATAAGGGTGGTAAAGCAAATTGGAAACGTGCAAGAGCGTCTCGGCTTCGTCCCGTAGAACGGCGAGGACTTCCGGGTGCGCGTAGCCGAGAGAATTCACGGCAAGCCCGCCCAGGAAATCGAGATACTTCCTGCCTCGATCGTCGTAGAGATAGCAGCCCTCGCCCCGCACCGCCAAGATCGGCAAACGGTCGTACGTAGGGATCAAGAACTGTTTCTCAAGCTGTGCAATCTCGTCGAATTTCATGCGTTTTTCACAATCCTGGTCCCACCATGCTGCCCATTCTCAATGGCTCGGAGCAGCGCATGTGGCCCGTCCGCGGAGAGGATGTCAACTTCTCCAACCTGCTTGCGGAGCAGGCGTGAGCACGAAAGGAGTTTTGGAATCATCCCGTCACGCACGATGCCTTTCCTGATCAGGCTGGATATCTCACCCAACTTCACCAGCGGCAGCAAGCGCCGCTCAGCGTCCCAGACTCCACCTGATTCGGTGAGATAGAGGAGCCGGTCCGCCTGAAGAGCCACGGCGAGGGCCGCCGCCAAGTCATCGGCGTTGATGTTCAGGAATTCTCCCCGCGACCCGAGCCCCAGGCTGGCCACCACGGGGACAAGGCCTTCCCGCAAGGCCATCTCGAGAACGCTGGTCCGGATCTTGTGGGGCCGCCCGACGTAACCCAGGTCTTTCTTCGGGCCGTTGGACCCCAAAGATATTTTCTTTGCGTAGACCAGCCCCGCGTCACCGCCACAGATGCCCAGCGCCGGCTGGCCGAGCGCTGCGAACTCTGCCACCCACTGCTTATTTATGATGCCCGCGAGAACCATCAAAGCAACATCGCGCGTGGCAGCGTCCGTCACGCGCAGTCCCTGGTGGAATTCCGTGGCGATGCCCAGACGGTCCAGGGTCCGGGTGAGCGTTTTCCCACCGCCGTGGACCACCACCACGGCGTGGCCGGCGCGCTGCAGTTCCACAATCTGCCGGGCCAGCCTCCTCCGTCCCTTTGGATCCTCAGCCACCTGTCCACCGATTTTTACCACCAGCTTCATACCAGCCCCAATTCCTGCGGGAATCCGAACATGAGATTCATATTCTGGACCGCCTGGCCCGCCGCGCCCTTGCCGAGGTTGTCCAAGGCGGAGACAACAATCAGGCGTCGGGTAGCCTCGTCGAGCGCGAAACCAAGGTCCACAAATTGCGTATGGGCCACCGCCAGGATTTCAGGCAGCGATCCACCTTCATAAACGCGGACCAGGGGAGAAGGCTCGTAAAACTGCCTGAAAAGGGAAACCACCTGATCGAGGGTCCGCTGCCCGTTGAGGCGGACGTAAACCGTGCTGAGAATGCCGCGCGTGATAGGCAACAAGTGGGGGATGAAGAGGAAATCCTTCTCCCCGATGTCCAGCGCCTGAAGCATTTCCGGGACGTGGCGATGACTGAAAACGCCGTAAGCCCGGCAATTCTCGTTGACCTCGGGGAAGTGAAGTTTCCCGCTGGGCGCCCGGCCGGCGCCACTGGCGCCTGATTTCGAATCAGAAATGATGCCGGCAGAGACATCCACCCACCCGGAGCGGAGGAGGGGGGCCAGGGCAAGAATCACGGAGGTCGCGTAACAGCCGGGATTCGAGACCAATTTGGACTGCGCAATGGCCCCGTGGTCAAGCTCCGGCAGGCCATAGACCGCGTCGGCAAGAGTCTCGGAGGCGCGGTGCTCAAAGCCGTACCAGCGCGGGTACGCGCCAGTATCCTTGAGCCGGAAAGCCCCGCTTAAGTCGATGACGCGCAACCCTGAGTCCAGCAGCCTCGGGACGATTTCGTGCGAAGTCTCGTGCGGCGTGGCGAGAAAGATGACGTCCACCTCCGAGGCAGCCACGGTCTCCAGCACCTCCGAGCCGGCCAAACCCTCCAGGTTAAGGGGCAGGCAGGGAACTGAGAACCGTCCGCGCAGCGTCGGGTGGGCCTGCTCGATGGGGAAGGGCCTTTTCCCGTCGAGATCCGATGAGATCAGCCGCACCACACTGGCGTTAGGATGCCGCGCGAGGAGCGTCAGCAGCTCGCGCCCTACGTAACCGCTGGCGCCCAGCACCGCGGCGCGGACGGACGGCAGGGGCTTCGCCGCCGGCAATGACCGGCCGGTAATTCCAGGTTTTGTCGCCGTGCCCAACGTCTTCCGAACCCCACACTCAGCAAATAGAATATTTATGCATTCAATGCATAAATATACCTTTTATACCGCAGCGGTTCATGGCCTGTCAAGATAAAACGGTCTCCCCTGGCAAGACGAGAACCGTGGTTTTGACCTGCCATTTTTCCGGAGGCGGTGGCCCATGAGCGTTAACCTAACGGCTAGACGCGCCCGAAAGCCCGCCTGGGCGGGCCATCCCGCTCTGCGGGACCGCTAACGCAGCTGTGGATGAAGCCTACCTTCGTGTCAACGCTCCCTGGATTCATTTCTCTTGGCCGGAGCGCCATCGCTGGTATTTCGCCGTCTGACAGGCTAGAATCGCGGGTGGGAGCGCCTTTCATGCCTGAGACCAAACCTGAGATTACGCGCGAGAGTTCCGGCGCGACCATCAGTGCCAAGATCATCGCCATCGCTGTGCTTTTCGGGTGCATCTATTACGCCAGCTCGATTGTCATCACCTTGATTTTCTCCATTCTGATCGCCTCAGTGCTCGCGCCGGGCGCGGGGTTCCTGGAGCGGCTGCGTCTGCCGCGCTGGTTAAGTTCGTTGATCATGGTGCTGCTCATGCTGACGGTCGGTTACCTGGTGGTCTATGGGATTTACGACCGAGCCTTGGACTTCATGACCAACGCCCCCAAGCTGGCGGCTAAGCTCGAGCAAATCACCGCTCACCTGCAAGTGACCGCCCAGAACTTTCAACAGAGCACGCGTACCCTCATTCCCTCCAGCGCCGACAGCAACCTGCCCACCGTCCGGCTCCAGCAGGAATCCCCCTGGGCGCAGTTTCTGCTGCGCGGCATCGGCTCGGTTTACGCTTTCATGATCACGGTCATGTTCATCCCCTTCCTGGTTTTTTTCATGCTGAACTCCAAGGACCGATTGTGGGCGGCCACTTTGAACCTCTTTCCCCGTGACAAGCGCCAACAGGCAGAGAATGTTATTCACAATATCGGCAGCATGCTTCGGCAGTTCGCGCTTGGAAACCTGCTGGTGGCTCTGATCTCGGCGGTTCCCATCTGCCTGGTCTTTGCCACCCTCCACCTTCAATACGCCCTCGTGTTGGGGCTCCTCGCGGCGTTTTTGAGCCTCATTCCTTACATCGGAGTGGCACTGGCGCTCGTCCCCCCTTTGATGGTCGCGCTCCTGCAATACGACTCGGTTAATCCTTTTCTCATTCTCGCCGCCACGGTCACCGCCGTACATTTCCTTGCGGCCAATTTATTGACCCCGAAACTTGTGGGACACCGTTTGAACCTGAATGCGCTGGCGGTCACCATCGCCATGATGTTCTGGGCCTGGTTGTGGGGTGGGTTTGGGCTGGTCCTGGCAGTGCCGATCACGGCAGCGATCAAAGCCGTATGCGACAATGTTGAACGGCTCAAACCTTTTGGAGCGTGGATGGGGGAAGGATGACCTTAGTCGAGGAGTCGAGGGTCGAGGAGTCGAAAACTCCTTGACCCTCGACCCTCGACTTCTTGACTACTTGAATTGCGCGCGCAACTCGCGCACCCGCTCTTGGACGCACTCGCAATCCTGGAAGATACGGATTCCGGCAATGCCGGAGGCCCCCGCTTCGAGGCAAGGCCGGATGCGCTCCACGGTAATTCCCCCCAGAGCAAGGACCGGTATTCTTATTCGCGAGGTTATGTTCCGCAGCTTATCCAAACCCAGTGGCGGACCGTACCCAAGCTTGGAAGGCGTTTGGAAGACCGGTCCCAGCACAAGGTAATCCGCCCCGCCTGATTCGGCTGTCATTGCCTCACCCAGAGAATGGCAGGAGACCCCGATAACAAAAGCGCGTGGCACAAACCGGCGCACGACTTGCACGGGCATAGAGTGAGCCGCCAGATGCGCTCCATCTGCTCCCCCAGCCAAGGCCACGTCCACGCGGTCGTTCACGACCACGCGTGCACCTCCCATCCCCGGCTCCCTTGCTGCACTCAAAGCCTCTTCCACAAGGGCAATCAACTCCCGGCCCGTGAGGTCTTTCTCTCGAACCTGCACAATGTCTACCCCCGCGCGTACCGTTTCACGGATAACAGCCGCGAGAGACACTGACCTCAACTGTCGCCGGTCTGTTATGTAGCAGAGTAGAAAATTCTTCATTTAGTTGAGTGCAAATCAGAAGTTCGGGAACGGTGGAGGAACCGCCAGATTTCATAAACCGCAAGCCAGATATCAGCCAGTCCGAGGCCCGAAACCGCTCCGCGGAGGAAATAGTTCCGAGAGATGCCTGAAATCAGGGGATAGTGATCAATGAAATAGTTCTTCCCCCAGAATGATGCCCAGGGGAGGATGAAGAGGAAGATCCCCAGTTCCGAACAAAATACGATATAAACTATGGTCAGTAATCTGCGCATGTCGGGTCAGGGATTTTAACCTCGGGCTGGACCTTGGGGGTGCCGCCGCGAGGATCCGTCATGGAAGCCTTATGAGCCCTTCTGCTGAAATATGCGGATCTTCTCGGCGACATCGCGAAAGTCGATGTTCTGGCCGTAAACCTCGGTGAACTTCTCCAACGCACGGCGCGCATCACCCGCCTGCTCATAGGCGACCCCAAGGTCATACTGGAGAGCCAGCAAGGCCTCCTCGTCAAGGTCGGGGGTTTCCAGCGCCCGGCAATACCACTTGACGGCAATGGGAGCCATGCCTTTGTCCATAAAGCAAATCGCCAGCAAGCTGCACGCCTGCAAGTAGTTTGGCGGGTGAGCTCCCTTTCCCGCGCTTTTAACCACCTTTTGAAATTCGCCAATGGCCTCGTCGAGGAGGTTCATCTCCCGAAAGGCCACTCCCAGGTTGTAATGGGTTTCCGGATCGTCCTCCGCGTCAGGTTCCATGGCGAGAGGTTCACCCATTTCCTCGAGCAACCCGCTGAGCGGCGAAGGCGGAGCAACAGCGGCCACGAATGTTGGTTTCAAGGTCTCTGCTGGCTGCTTCTCAGGGACTTCGGCCGCCATAGGACCCGTATGTGCCTCTACGAGAGCCCGGAGTTCGGCAATTCTTGGCTCGCTTGGCAGCGTTCTCTCCAACTTCTCGACTGCCTTTATCGCTTCCTCGAGAAAGCCATTCTCGAGATAGAAGTTGACCTCAATGCGGCTGTCCTCATAGTTGAATGAGGCAGCCTGTGCTTGAAAGGATTCCCAATCCTCCGAAAGGTCGATCTCTTGGAATTCAGAGGTCGGGCCAGGCGGGGGTGCCGGTGATGCCAGCCTCGAAAGGTCGATTGGCAACTCGAGAGGAGCCGGGGGCGGCAATGATTCCGGGCGCAGCGCCGGTGCGCGGACCGCTTGGAAGGGAATTGCCTCCGCGGCCAGAGCCTCTCGCCCGCCAGCCATTTGCGCATATCGCTTGGCGCCCTCAGTATCACCCTGCTGCGTATAAATCCTCACCAGTGCCTGGGCCGCCTGCTCAGCCCGTTCAGGCATGACCTTCCAGCACATCCCGACCAGGCGTCTGTGGATTTCGGGCTCGTCAGGATAAATTTCCAGAACCTTGTCGAGCTCCGCAACCGCTTTTTTTACCAAATGGTAACGCGCGAGAAGCTCGCTGTTGTCAAGCGCCTGCTTGACCGTCGCTTCTCGCTCGGCATCAGCCAAAGCAGAGGCCGCCGGAGCGGCTAATCCCTCTTCTTGAGTAAGGTCGATTGCGGAGGACGGCAGACCTGCAACGAACGCTTTGCCGACTTCCTTACCCCGCTTCGTGAGAACCTGCTTCAGCAAGACCTTGTAATGTTCGTTCGCAGGTTCGCGACTTACGAGCCTTTGGAAAGCCTGCTCGGCCTTCTCGAATTGCCCGCACTGCACGTAGGCGTGGCCCAGTGCTTCCAGGATTTCCGTAAGCGCGTACTCCTCCTTGCGCTCATCGCAAATCCGATAAATCAGCTCGAGGGTGGGGAGGTGCTGGGGAGACTTGCTCCAGATCAGGCGCAACGACTCCATCAAAGAGCTTGTGTTCCCTTGCTTAATAAGCTCATCTGCCAACCCGGATAAAGCCCTAAGAGCTGTGTCGAGTTCGTCCACCTGCACGCACGCCGACACGAAGGAAGCAACCGGCGAGAAGTCCGTCGGGTTGGCACGAAAGAGGTCCGACACCGGCTTTTCCGCTTTCTCCAGTTGTTGAGTCGAAAGATAAGAATCAATCAGGAGTGACCGCCCGGTAGGATCGTCCTTCAATCCCGGAATGGCACTCAGGATCGCCTCGACTTTCTCCGGGTGCTTGGTCGCTAGTGCTTCGCGGGCCCTGAGCAAATGTATCTGGGGGTTGTCCGGATCTAATTCCTGTACCTTCTTCAAAGCGAGCTGGGCAGCAGCCAGGTCTCCCCGGCGAAACGCAAGTTGCGCGGCTTCCAGGTAAACTTGCCTGGCTTCGTCCTTGCGTCCTATCTCCTCGCAAAACGCCGCCAAGCGGACCCTCGCCGGGGCGTTCTCGACATCCAACTGCACAACTTTGCGCAGGGTTTCAAGCACCTTGTCGATCTGCTTTTTCTTCTTGTAAAATTCGGCGACTTGGTAGTACAGTTCGCGGGCCTCGCGGGCCAGCCTCTGTGTCTGGTAGAGCTCAACGAGTTTCAGTAAGGGGTCTACCGAGTCCGGCTCAAGCTTGACGATCTTCCTATAAATGGCGGTCGCTTTGAGTATGAATCCATCCTGAACGTAAGCCTCGGCAAGCCTGTAGAACTGCTTTAGACCCTCTGAAACATTCCTATCGCGGATGTAAAGGTCGCCAATCGTGTTGAGCAGGATTATATCGGAAGGGTCCTTCTCGAAGATGTCGAAGTATCGCTTAATCGCCTGACTGATCTTGCCCTGGATGACAAGTTTTTCCGCCTCTTGCAGCGCTTTGGCTTTGTTAAAAGCCATTTACACGCTCCGCGTCCCTGCACTCATAATAGACTATGGGGCTACCGTAACACACGCCCCAATTCAAGTCAACGAAGTCGCCCTTCGCCAACGGCATTGCCACGCGCTGAGTAAACCCTTGCCAGCCTTCGAGTTGCATGAAACACAAGGGTTGTTGCCCATATGACTTCAAGGCTGGCTCCCACCCTTTGCCGGTTTGCCATCTACAGACCGGCCCTTCAATCGATCAGTAGCCGTCTGCCCTGACTATGCGGATTCTCCACTAACCTTTTCTCATTTTTCCACGGGCAAATCAGCAAGGACACTCCACTCCTGCCAGGAGCCGTCGTACATGCGGATCCGCTCGTATCCGAGCAGGCGCAACGCAAAATAGAGGTCAGCGGCGCGCATACCAATTTGGCAGTAAGTGACGACCTCCTGCCCGGGCGAAATCTGAGCGTCTGAGAAGAGCTTTTCGAGCGAAGGCGCATCCAAAAAGGTTTTGATCTCGCCGGAATTAATAACCCGCGTCCATTCGAGGTTGATGGCGCCCGGGATATGGCCCCCGCGCGGGCCCTGGATCTTCTCTCCCTTGAATTCCGCCACGGATCGGGCGTCCAGTAGCCTTACCTTGGGATCTTTCAGGTGCGCGTTCACCCACTCGGAGGTGGCGATGATGGCTGGGTTCGCCAGTGGTTTAAAGTCACCCGGTGCGATGCCGGGAGAATCTGTGGTAAGCGGAAGTCCTTCGCTTTGCCACTTCTTAAAGCCACCGTTCAAAACTTGCACATGGGAATGCCCGAAAAACTCAAGAACGTAAAATACGCGTGCCGCGAATCGGTTCCCTTGGTCATCATAGATCACAACCTGAGAGTTTGAGCTGATTCCCACCCCCCGAAAGAGTTGCTCAGCTCTTTCTGGAGGCAATGGGAACCCGCGACGGTTCGCGTCCGGATCATCGGTTGCGAGAGCGGGAAGGCTCACCGCTCCAGGCAGATGTCCTAAGCGATATTCTTCCAGAGGGCGTGCGTCCACAAGACACAATCGCGAGTTTGAGAGCAGTTTCCCAAGCTCCTGTGTTTCAATCAGGAGTTCCGGGCGGCGGTACGAAGAAACTTGACCCTGGGCCCCGCCACTGCTTAACAGTAGTACGGCTAAAAGCCACTCAGTTCCCCTCATTGAATCCTCCTCATAGAATAGGCATGCTACTGAAATAAAGCGAACCGGCAGTTGCGCCCACGAATGCGGTGGACGCAAAAAAGGTTGTCGGCGAGAGCCGCCCCCTGCAAAGCCCGCCGTTGAACCTGAAGTCTGTCGGAGGTAACGATTTTCTTGGGAAGAATCAATCACTTACAGGCGGTTCGATGTCCCCAAGTTGTTGATTCTAAGTGCAACGAAATCTATTCCCGAAAGACTCCTCGCCTCGCCTGCCCGTTCAGGGTTTTGGCGCAGACTCTTAAGCCGCCGGAGGCTTCGGGGCGGGGGCAGGAAGCGCTTGGGCTTTCACTTCCGATTGGAAGTCGACCTTCCTATGCGTCCCGTCGCAGAAAGGTTTACTCTCCGAATGGCCACAACGGCAAAGCCCAATCGAAGTTCGCCCACCCAAGTCGAATGCGTTACCCCCTGCGTCGTATATTGTGAATTCCCCTTCAATCCGCATGGAGCCGTTCTTGTTTACAGTGATCTTCACCAACTGTTCCTCCACAAATTCAGGTTCGAATATCGCTTACAACTCGTTCGTGCGACCCGAGACTTTCCGCTTATCCGACAGGCGGGCCACTGCGGTGCGGTCAGGCAATGGCCCTGCGGGAAGGCCGGCGCGGGGGCAGAAGCGGACAGGAGCAGAGGCCCGGCGAACCCTCAAACCAAACGGCTTGAGCAGGACGAGAATCAGAATGCCGAAAAACACCAGCGAAATTCCGCCGTGCAGAGCCATGGATTCACGCCGCCGTAATTCCTCTCTTCCCGCGAGGAATGCCGTGGTCCGGAAATAGACTCTCAAATCCAGAATGACCAGGAGAGCCACCAGCAGCAACTTTGCCTGCAGCCAATGCTCACGCAAGTAATGAGGGTTTTCACCGATCATAATAACCCCCGAAATCACCATCACCGCGGCGCCGGGATGAGCCAGGCCCTTGAGCAGCTTCATCTCCAATCGCCCTAGCGTCGCTCGGGCTTCCGTGGAAGGCTCTTCTGAATGAATGGCTAGGACGTGCGTGACTACCAGTAAGCTGCCCAGCCAGAAAACCAGCCCTGTCAAGTGAAACACCAAAATCCAGGCTATCGTGTCATCCCCCATGCAGTGTAGTTTCGACTATTTCTCCTCAACCCGCAACCTTGACTTTTGTTTGAGAAGCGACCAAACTACAGCCTGTAAAGGGGATAGCCATGCGCGAAGCAGTAATCATCGCCGCAGTCCGCACCCCCATGGGGAAGTTTCAGGGCTCTCTTTCACCTTTTTCCGCGGTGGATTTGGGTGCGTGTGTGGTTCGGGAGGTGGTACGCCGGGCTGGAATCGAGCCCGCACAGGTGGACGAGATCATCATGGGCAATGTCCTCTCCGCCGGCTTGGGTCAAAATCCGGCGCGACAGGCAGGCCTGAAAGGCGGGCTTCACCCGCGCGTAGCCGCGATGACCATCAACAAGGTCTGCGGGTCGGGTTTGAAGGCCGTGGCCTTGGCGGCACAATCTATCCAGACGGGAAACGCGGAAATCGTCGTGGCCGGCGGCATGGAGTCCATGACCAATTGCCCTTACCTTCTGCCGCAAATGCGCGCCGGAAGCCGCCTGGGGCATGCCAAGGTCCTCGACTCGATGATCACCGACGGCCTTTGGGATGCCTACGAGAACTTCCACATGGGGATGACGGCGGAGTTGGTGGCGGAGAAGTACAACATCTCCCGCCAACGCCAGGACCAATACGCAGTCGAGAGCCACCGGCGCGCTGTGGACGCCACCAAGAGCTGCCGTTTCAAGGATGAGATCGTCCCTGTCAGCATCCCGCAGAAGAAAGGTGAACCAATCCAATTTGCCCTTGACGAATCGCCGCGGGCTGATACCTCGCTCGAAGCGTTGGCAAAGCTCCGGCCGGTCTTCAAGCCGGACGGCACAGTGACGGCAGGCAACGCTCCGGGAACCAACGACGGGGCGGCGGCGCTGGCCGTAACTTCGCTCGAGAAGGCGCGCGAAATGGGCAAGCAGCCTTTGGCGCGCATCGTGGGTCAGGCGGTGAGCGGCGTGGAGCCCAAGTGGGTGATGATGGCCCCGGTGGACGCGGTTCGGATGCTCCTCAAGAAGGTTGACTGGAAGCTTGGAGACGTTGACCTGTTCGAGCTGAACGAGGCGTTCGCGGTTCAGGCCGTCGCGGTCATTGAGCAGTTAGGCCTCGACCCCGCCAAGACCAACGTCAATGGCGGCGCCGTGGCCCTGGGGCATCCCATCGGCGCCTCAGGCGCGCGGGTTCTTGTGACCCTGCTTTACGAGATGGCGCGACGCAATGCCCACCGGGGCCTGGCGGCCCTGTGCCTGGGCGGAGGGAACGCGGTCGCGTTGGCAGTTGAGTCCTTGCGTGAATGACTTACCGGGAGATCGAACGATTAGGGTTCGAAGTTCGAAGCTGGAAATTGGAAATTCGCACAATTGGTGGCACGGGCGTCGCGCCCGTGTCCACGGCCACGTTCTTAGAGGCGGACTTCCGGACTCGCCGGGGCAGGTCAGCCCCGAACGTCAGGTTCGACAATTTTCACGGGCGAGAGAAGCTGCGAAATAATTCCGAGGGGGCCGGTTTTGCAGAGCGTAAGTTACTGAATAACCGTCCTGGGCATATGGCCTTCCTCAATTATTTCACGGCTTCAGACGCCCGTGCAGGTTGAGATACGGAGCATAAGTTGGAAACCAAGACTGTGGGTATACTGGGCGCTGGAACCATGGGCCATGGGATCGCCCAGGTCCTGATCCGGAGCGGCTACACGGTATTTCTTCACGACCTTTCCCAGCAGTTCCTCGATTCAGGCGCTGGGAGAATCGCCAAGGGCCTAAACCGGGACGTCGAGAAGGGTCGTCTGACAGCCGAAGAGCGCGAGAAGGCGCTCAGCCGCCTGAAGACCACGACGCGAGTCGCTGACCTCGGAGGGGCGGATTTCATCGTGGAGGCGGTAACAGAGAATCTTGAGGTGAAGGCAGGAGCGTTCCGGGCGATCGAACCCCACTGCGGGCAGGGAGTTATTTTCGCCTCTAACACATCTTCCATTTCCATCACACGCCTCGCGGCCGGGACGCAGCGTCCGGACCGCTTCATCGGCTTGCACTTTTTCAATCCTGTGCCGGTGATGAAGTTGGTGGAAGTCGTGCCGGGTCTCCAGACGTCGCCCGAAACTGCCGATAAAGCAGTGAGGCTTGCCGAGTCGGCCGGCAAGACGCCGGTGCGCGTGAACGACTACCCGGGGTTTATTTCCAATCGCCTCCTGATGCCCATGATCAACGAAGCGGTTTACTGCCTGATGGAAAGCGTTGCGGACGCGAAGGGAATCGATGATGTGATGAAGCTGGGCATGAACCACCCCATGGGGCCGCTCGAGCTCGCCGACCTGATCGGCTTGGACGTCTGTCTGGACATCATGAAAGTCCTCTACGAGAGTTTCCGCGACTCCAAATACCGGCCCTGCCCCTTGCTCGAGAAGATGGTGAACGCCGGACGGCTGGGACGTAAGACAGGGCGAGGGTTTTACGAGTATCCGGGGGCCTAGTCCTTCGATAATAGTACAATGGCAACTCTGGAGAGGAGGCCAGAACCATGCGGAGTATCTTGATACGATCTCGGGTCGGTGCTGACGGCGTTTTGCACCTGGATGTACCTTCCAACTTAGTAGAAACCGACGTGGAGGTGATGGTGATTGTCGCGCCGGTCAGTCAGTCTGATCTTGGCCGCACAGAGGAGCTCGCTTGGTCTACCGGATTCTTTGAAGGTGTGGTTGGAGGTTGGCAAGGTGAACGCCTGACACGCGAGTGTGAGGGGGAGTACGAGACTCGGGAGAAGTTGTGAGTTTGTTATTGGACACCAACGCTTGCGTCCGCCTGCTCAATGAGCGGCATTCCCCGCTGGCTCGAAAGTTAGCCTCTGTGCCCAGGCGGGAAGTTGCTCTCTGCTCCATCAGCAAAGCGGAACTCTACTATGGTGCGTATCGGAGCACACGGCGAGAAGCAAACTTAGCAGTTCTGCGGCGGTTCTTTCAAGAATTTGCGACGTTGCCGTTTGACGAGAAGTGCGAAGAAGTATATGGAGCAATCAGGGCCCAGCTTGCGTCGGCGGGCACGCCGATTGGCCCCAACGATCTTCTGATCGCTGCCGTTGCGCTTGCCCATGAGGCTATCATCGTCACGCATAACACAGCCGAATTCGGGCGCGTAAGGGGGTTACGAATCGAAGACTGGGAAAGCACTTCTTGACCAGAAAAATCATCCCAGAAAGAAGGATATCGACATGCCAGAAGACCGAACTGAAAAGCTCAAGGCCATTGATCTGGCGCTGACGCAGATTGAGAAGCAATTCGGCAAGGGTTCGATTATGCGCCTGGGGACCAAGGACGCGCTGGTTCCCGTGGAAGTGATCCCAACCGGCTCGATGTCCTTTGATGCGGCGCTGGGGGTGGGTGGGATGCCGCGGGGAAGGGTAGTCGAAATCTTCGGCCCGGAGTCGAGCGGCAAGACGACCATCGCGCTGCATGTGGTGGCGCAGGCACAACAACGCGGCGGGATGGCGGCGTTCGTGGACGCCGAGCATGCCCTGGACGCACCCTACGCCAAGAGGTTGGGCGTGGATGTGGACAACCTGCTGGTCTCGCAGCCGGACTACGGCGAGCAGGCGCTGGAAATTGCCGAAGCGCTGGTTCGATCTAACGCGATTGACGTCATAGTGATTGATTCGGTCGCCGCCCTCGTCCCCAAGGCCGAACTCGATGGTGATATGGGCGACTCCTTGCCCGGCCTTCAGGCGCGGTTGATGTCGCAAGCCCTCAGGAAGCTCGCGGGCATCGTAGCCAAATCCAAAACCTGCCTGATTTTTATTAACCAGATCCGGGAAAGGATCGGCGTCATGTTCGGCAACCCGGAGACGACCTCCGGTGGCCGGGCGCTGAAGTTCTATGCTACAATTCGCGTCGACATCCGCCGTATTGCCTCCATCAAGGATGGCGACCGCGTGGTCGGAAACCGGACCAAGGTAAAAATAGTAAAAAATAAAATTGCCGCTCCCTTCCGGGAGGCAGAATTTGATATTCTATATGGCGAGGGGATCTCCAGGGAGGGCGACCTGATCGATGTGGCCGCTGAGCGCGATATCCTGGAGAAGAGTGGGGCTTGGTTCTCTTACGCGGGTGAGCGCATCGGGCAGGGCCGCGAAAACGCCAAGCAATTCTTGCGCGACAACCCTGACCTGTGTAAGAAACTTGAGATGGAAGTGCGCAAGGCGCTCAACCTGCCGGTCCCACACGATGTGGCGGCAGGGGCGGAAAGCGCCGCAGCCGCAAAGGGTAAGAAGTAGCAATTTCGAAGTCTTTCCCCGTTGGCAGTCGCCAGCTCTGACGCGGGACGGAAGTAACCTCGACACGAACCAAGGAGGTTTTCATCACAACCTTGCCTAAGAGACTAGCCATTCTGGCCGTGGCCGTTTTTTGCCTACTCGGGACAGAGACAAACTTAGGGAGCGCGAAGAACTCTGGGACGCAACCATCGACGGCGCCCTCGAATGCGCCTTCCTCCCCTAAAAACTCTTCCACTTCGAAGCCGCTAGCCACGAGAAAACGAAGCCCCCTGCAAACAGTATCTGCCAGCCGGAGACGTAGCCGGCGCCGGCTGCGCGGCAACGGTGCTTACCGAATCAGCTCGTTCGGTGACCCTGCGGCGGAGGACAACCCGGCGGGTGACGATCCCGCCGTCCGCCAAGCTGCCCTTGCGGCATTGGGAAACTGGAACGGAAGCATGGTGGTGGTGGATCCGAACAATGGGCGGGTTCTCTCCATTGTGAATCAAAAGCTGGCGCTCTCCAGTGGCTTTACACCTTGCTCGACCTTCAAGCCCGTGGTAGCGCTGGCCGCCCTGCGAGAAGGCATCATCACCCCAAACACGAAGCTCTATGTCGGGAGACGCCTGCGGATGGACCTCACTGAAGCGCTGGCCCGGTCCAACAACGTATTCTTCTTGAAACTAGGTGAGATGTTGGGATTCCAGCGGCTGGCCCAGTACGCTCATGAGTTCGCCCTTGGGGAAAAGACCGGCGATGACATCCCCGGTGAATCCGCCGGCCGTTTTCCCGCCGCTGCCCCAAAGGAGGGCGGCGTGGGTTATCTGGCTTATTACGGGCGGGACATGGAAGTCACCCCGCTTCAATGGGCCGCCGTTATCTCAGCCATCGCCAACGGGGGCACCCTTTACGAATTGCAGTATCCGCGCACCGCGGATGAACTTTCCCAATTCCAGCCCAGAGTCCGGCGCCAATTGGACGATCTGGCCCAGTACTTGCCCGAAATCAAGGCAGGCCTTGAGGGAGCGGTCCTCTACGGAACTGCCCGGCTGGCTTACGACCCCGAAATGCAGATCTACGGAAAAACCGGAACGTGCAGCGAAGACGGAGCGCGCCTGGGCTGGTTCATTTCATACGCCCAGGAGCAGCAACCAAGGTATGTGGCCGTCGTCCTTCTGCGCGGTGGACGCATGATGTTCGGTCCCCACGCCGCAGAAATCGCCGGGCACTTCTACCGTGAAGTGCTCCATAAAGATCACCTCACCACACAAGCCAGCCGGTGAGTTTCACTGGTCAGGCAATCTCAGCCCTGAACGGAGAACCAAGCTGTCAGCTTTCAGCTATCAGCCGTCAGCTTTGAGTCTGCTTGGGGCTGCAATCCCACTGTCTTAGTTGCCAACTTGCCAACTGGCTATTGCATCCTGCTTTCTGTCTTCTGCCTAATACCTACTGCTTTCTGCCTTCTGCCCGGGCCGCGCGGCGTCTCACACCTTCTCCAGGGCAATCTCCAAATCGCGAATGATGTCGTGCCAGTCCTCGAGGCCAAGGGAAATACGGATGCCCTCGGGATGCATGCCGAAAGCGCGTTTCTGGTCGTCGGGCAGCGCTGAATGCGTCATCGAGAAGGGATGCTCGATCAGAGTCTTGATCTGCCCGAGGCTGACGGCCAGCGTGATGGAATAAGCGTGCTCCGCAAGGTAATCCACCAGCTTCTCAGCCTGGCTTTGCTTGGAATCACTTCCCTTGAGAACGAAATAGAGCATGCTGCCGGGAGCAAACTTTCCATCCGGGCTGAGCATTTGCCGATGAGCCAACGCCTTCTGCGGAAAGCACTCCGTGCCGGGATACAGGACGCTCGCCACTTTGGGATGCTTGCTGAGGAACTCCGCCACATGCTGCGCCGTCTTCTGCATATTGGACATGCGAGTGGCCAGCGTGGGCAGGCCGTAAACCAGGATGCCCCAGGCGCTGCGCGGCGAAAGCACTCCCCCGAAATCCTTGCGGAAGAGCATGAGGTGGTTGTACCACTCCGCCGGGGCGATCACGGCTCCCCCCATGTCCGTTCCAAACCCCCCCAGTCCCTTGGTCAGGCTTTCCACAACGATGTCGGCTCCGAGTTTCAAAGGCCGCTGGCAGTGCGGCGTGGCGAAGGTGTTGTCCACGATCACCAGGACTCGCTCACGCTCCTCGCGGCTTGCATTCACCTGGTCAGCGACGCGGCGTAGCGCTGTGATGTCAATCAATTCCATGGTGGGATTGGTCGGGGTCTCAAAGTAGAGGACGCGAGTAGCAGGTGTTACCTGATCGAAAAGGGATTCAGTCTTCAGGAAGTTGGTAAAGCGGGCCTGCATGCCGAACCTGGGCAGCCAATTGGTCATCAGACTGTACGTGCAGCCGTACAAAACTTGATGCGCCAGAACTTCCTGCCCCTGGCGAACCACCGAACCCAGAACCCCGCTGATCGCCGCCATGCCGCTGGCAAACGTCACGCAAATGTCGCCGCCCTCGGCGTAGGCCAGGTTTTCTTCCAGCATGGCCCGTGTGGGTTCGTCCAGCCGGTCGTAGATGTAGATCGGAATGTGGCCGCTCAACGCTTCGTCGGCGGAGGCAAATTGCACGAACCCCTTGGCGCCCCGCTCAAGTGAGGTCAGGCGGAAAGCCGTGGACTGGGAAACCGGCGGGACAACGTGGTGGTTGAAATCCCACTTCTTACTGTCGAAGGCCCCGTGGATCATGTGAGTACGCAGACTGTAGTCCTCTTTCTTGCGATGATGTTTCCGAACTTCCATAGCACACCCCCCTAGCAGGTCTTTTCACACCGTGAAAATGGTAGCACGCTACTGGGCAGGAAGAAATGCCTAACGAGGCACGGGTGGTGTCCAAATATGGGATGTAGGGCCGGTCCCGCCTCACGGGACCGGCCAAGCCGCCCCGAGGGGCGGCCCTACAGTCGAATTGGGACACTATCGAGGCACGGAAGTACCACAGGTCCCAAGGCTGTTTGTGGGGTGGCTCACGGCCCGCGATCTCCGAAGTTCGCAGAATGTGGTAGCTCGGTCGCGCAGGATCTTCGCTTACAAGCCTTCAAGGATTCTCGCCAGTTCCGGAAGCGATGAGATTCTGGGGCACGCGGCGTCAGGGTAAGCTCCCACACCGTCCATAAGGACACCCGTCAACCCCGCGAGCTGCGCGCCGCCTACGTCCGTCGCATAGGTGTCGCCCACAAACACGGCTTCCGAACCCTCCACGCCCGCGCGCTGAAGCGCCAGCTTGAAGATTCCCGGGTGTGGTTTTTGAATGCCTACGATAGCCGAATCCAAGATAGCCTGGAAATAGCGTGCCAGGCCCAAACGGACGAGTTGGCCTTCCAGAGTTCCGGTGGAATTTGAAATCACTCCCAAGAAGTAGCCCTGGGCCACAAGCCCTTCAAGAAAGGCAGGCGTATCGGGCATCACGCGGGACCAGAGCTGAAGGTTCTGGAAGCTTTTGACCAAGCGCTTGGTAAGCTCCCCCGGCTCGCTCTCCGGCACGCCGAGCCTTCTCGTGAACTCGTGCAAATACTCCGACCAATAGTAATAGTCAATTTGCTTCGGGACCTCACCGCGTCGGATCTGCGGCCACAGCCAATCATCCAGTTTTTGTTTGCCCACACGCTCCGCAGCGTAAAAGTCATCCGGCGTGGCCGAATGGCCATGTTCCTTCAAGTCCGCGATGAGATCCTCGAGTCGCGGGAACACCAGTGTGTTGCCTGCGTCCAGGAAGACGGCGCGTATTCGTCTGGGACTCATTTCAGCTCCTTAAGAGCCCAGCATTATATCAGCACGGCTCGCTGTTTAGTTCCCTGCGGCGCTCTATTTGCCTTGACCAGCTCTGCGCTTCTCCTTAAATTTAGAAGGATGCCGAAAAAACATGTCGTTCTAAGGGCAGTTGTCAGTTGTCAGTCGTCAGTTGTCAGTGGTCCGTTGTCCGCTGGAAGAAGCCGGCTAGGGAGCAGGGCAATTGCGGGTTTTAGGTTTTGCATTCTAGATTGCGCGGACCTGCTGCATGCTGCTTTCCGCACCGGGAATTCTGCTCTGCGTCTTTCTGCTCGTCACTCGTTCCCGCCTTGCGGGATCACTCGTCACTGCTCTTTCGCCGCCGCGCTCTTGAGCCCGCTTTTGTTGCTGAATCCTGTTCCTCTGCGGGCTGTGCAAGCGGCTCAGAATCCCGCAACCCAATCCGCTGCGCCGACGCAGACTGCCGAGAAGGCCTCTCCGGAGGCGCAGGAATCGCAGGCGCTTCAGGATGCGGTCCGCTCCTCCGAGGACAATCCCCAGGTGCTTATCAAGAACCTGGAGGCTTTTCTCGAGCGCTTCCCCGCGAGTGCGCGACGCGAGGAGATTCTCCAGTTCATTTACAAATCCGCCCTTCGGGCCAACGATCCTCAAACCGCTATCAAGTATGGCGAAAAATTGCTGGCACTGAAGCCGGACGATCCCGCGCTTCTTTCTTCGCTGGTGGACCTCTTCGATCGGCAGGACGACGCTTCCAGCCGCGTCAAAGCCCTTCAATACGCGATGAAGTTCGTTGGGCTCGCGGAAAGGAAAGTCAAAGAATCGGCCCCGTCTACGGCGGGCAAGGACAAGTCCCCCGAATCGCCCAGCACCATGCTGGCCGCGGCCTACCTGATGCGCGGGAAGCTTTACGCCAAGTCCGGCGAGACGGACAAGGCCATGGCGGATTACGCAAAGAGCTATGCCGCCTATCCCTCGCAGCAGCTTGCGGAGCGGCTGGGTGACTTGGCGGCCAAGAAGAACGACCTTGAACGAGCCCTGAATGAGTATGCGACGGCGTTCGCCTTCCCCGGTCCCGGCCTTGACCCGTCGCACCGCGAGGAGGTCCGCCGGAAACTGGGCAGTTGTTACGTGGCGCTCCACCAATCCGAGAAAGGCCTGGGCGATATGGTCCTGGCCCGCTACGACGAGCTTGTACGCGCGCTCGCTCCGCGATTCCAGGACTCGCGCCAGCCCAACGCCAATCTTCTTGACCCCTTCGCTTATGTGCTCAAGCGCACCGACGGCTCGCCGCTGCGGCTTGCCGATTACCGCGGCAAAGTTCTGGTCCTGGAGTTCTGGGCCACCTGGTGCGGCCCTTGCCGGCTGGAGGGAAAGCTGCTCGAGCGCGTGGTGGAGAACTTCCGCAACGAGCCCGCCGCCGTGTTCCTGGCCGTGAACGTGGACGAGGACCGGGCCGGCGTGCCGGCATTCCTCAAGGAAGAGCAGTGGACTACCCAGGTGGTCTACCCTCAGGGACTCGAACGGCTCCTCGGCGTGCAAAACCTCCCCACGCTGGTGATCTTCGATCGCAACGGGCGCGTGGTCTTTCGCCAGGAAGGATTGGTTTTAAGCAGCTTCGTCGAAACACTGGACAAGAAAGTGCGCGAAGCCCTGAGCGGACTGCCCCGGGCCGCATCCCGGTAGGCAGTAGGCAGTTAGCTGTAGGCAGAGAGCAGTCCACAGTGGCGAGAAGGAAGGAGGCAATTTGGACGGAAGGACCCCGAGGAAGTAAAGGCCTCAATCGTCGATATGTCCGAGCGTGGCTTGTGCGTGCGCCAGCACGCTCCACTTCGCTGGGGAATGGAGGTCAAGGCCATTTTGGAAAGTACCCCAGACGACGTCAAGGTCTACCGCGTGGTGTGGGTGCGCGAGGCAGAATCCTCCGAGCGTGGTTTTGATATCGGTCTCGAACTGGAACTTTAAGCAACCGATGCGGGAGTTAGAGCCGCGCAATTCCGCCTGTGGTGTCTTGTTCAATCCCTGTTAGACTGAATCCCACTACATGCGTCTGGCGTTCCCAGGCGTGATTATTTCTTAGTGTCGTTGAAGCTGAGCGTGATGACGGAGGGGTTCGTATTCACCGGCTTGGCGCTGATATCCACGGTTTGCCCCTTGTTCTTCGTAGTGTCGTTGAAGCTGAGTGTGATAACGGAGGGATACGGATTCACCAGCTTGGCGCTGATATCCACGGTTTGCCCCTTGGCGACGGTGGCCTGCTCGAACCACTGGTCGCGGTCAGGCCGGGTGACCTCAATCGCATGCTTGCCCTGCGGAACTGTGATTTCTGCCGGTGTCCGCGCGACCAGGTGGCCATCCACAAAGACCGCGGCATCACTGGGGTCGGAAGCGAAGCGTAACGTTCCCCCGCCTTCGCCCGCCTCTTTCGCGAATGCGGCGCGGTTCTCCTTCATCACTTGCGCAGGGCTCTCATGAATCCGCGTCTTGAGCTTATCGGAAAGCTCGTCGGCGGCCTTCGACATCCTGCGGCTCAATGTATTGCCGAATCCCACAGCGCCCGCAGCCGACCTCGAAACGCCCATCGTGTACTCGCCGGCAGCCTGCGCCTTCACCAGCGGGACGCACAGCCCCGTCGCCAGCGCCGTGGCGGCTAGAGTGCGGAAAACGCGACCTGGAAAATTCTGCCTCATCAAGCGCCTCCCGGAACGGTCTCCCCACTATTACCGTACACCTCGTCGTGGAAGTCAAGCGCTGCTTCGCAATGCTCGCGCGTGAACGAGTATTGCGGCATGAGCGCGGCGCAACAAATGCCCCGCTGCGGGTTGACGATTGCCAGTTTGCCCTTGGATTCGAAAGGGCGGATCTGAGCAAGAACCGCAGACCTCAGAGACGGAGGTCTGCGCTACGCCTACCCGACTTACAGCGTCATTTTAATTTCTGTTGGGCGATCCATTTGTTGGTGCGGGCGTCGAGCAGGTCGAGGGGCAGGGTTCCGCCATTGAGCATCTCATCGTGGAAGGTGCGGAGGTCAAACTTAGTTCCCAGTTCTTTCCGGGCGCGTTCGCGGAGTTCGCGGAACTTGAGCTGGCCAAGCTTATAGCTGAGGGCCTGCGCGGGCCACGCGATGTAGCGGTCGGTTTCGGATTGGATGGTGGGCTCGTCAACCGCACCCGACTTACGGAAGAAATCCACCACCTGATCGCGGGTCCAACCTTTGGAGTGGATTCCGGTGTCGACAACCAGCCGGACGGCGCGGAAGAGTTCGGACGAAAGTCGGCCGTAGTCCGAAACGGGGTCCTGATAGAAGCCAACCTCTTTGCCAAGCTGCTCTGCGTACAGGGCCCAGCCTTCGATATAGGCGCCGAACTCGAGGCCATGGAGGCGGAACTTGGGCAGGCCGGTGAGTTGCTGCTGCACGGATAGCTGCATGTGGTGGCCGGGGACGCCTTCATGGTAGGCAATCGCCTCGTCTTCGATCAGTGAGCGCTGAGCGAAGTTGGAGGTGGCGACAACGACGCGGCCGGGACGCTTGCCGTCCGGAGTACCGTGGACATAGTGGGTTGCACGCGCAGACTGAAAGGCGGGAATCGCCTCGACAGTTACCGGCGACTTGGGAAGCAGGGTGAAAAGCTCGGGTAGTTTGGGCTCCATCTGGGCGATGTAGTGGCGAAAGTCGTCGAGAATCTGCTCCGCGGATGTCGGTGTGTATTTGGGATTGGTTTTCAGGGAGGCGCGAAAAGAGGCGAGGTCAGCGAAACCGGCTTTTTTCGCGACGAGGGTCATCTCGGCCTGGATGCGTTCGATTTCGCGCAGACCGCGTTGGTGGATCTCATCCGGCGGCATGTGTGTGGTGGTGCTGGCATAAATGTCGTTCTGATAGCGCTTCTCGCCGTCCGGCAGAGAGGTCACGGCAAGGACGGTGCGGCCGTGCGGGGCATATTCCGTGCGCAGGAAGGCAGCGAAGCTCTTGTAGGCGGGTACGACATCGGTTTCAATGGCGTCCGTGATCTGCCGCGTAAGACGCTTCTGCTCTTCCGGGGAGATGCTGGCGGGGTACTTCTTCGTCGGAATGAGGAAGGGATCGGCATCGATGACGCCCTGGCACTGAACGGGGAGTTTCTCGAGCAGGAAACGCACGGGCATGAGGTTGTCCTTCATGCCAGCGCGGAGAACCTCTGTGGTCTCGCTGAGCACACGGGGGATCTGGTGAAGCCGGGAGACGTAGTCTTCATAGTGCTTCACGGAGTCGAGGGGAACGGCCAGAGGCAGATCGGCGAGACTGGTGTGGATGCCGTACAGTTGGTCGATCGGCATCTCGTATTCCTTCAGTTCGAAGTCGGCGATACGCTGCTGGAGGATACGAACCAGGACCTCGTGGGAGAGCTGATCCTGGTCGGAGAAGCCGGTCGTAGCGATGGCCTGAAGGCGGCTGAGGAAGGACCGGTCGGTTTCCTCGCGCTGGGCGATGGCGGCGAGTGAGTACTCGCCAAGCTTATCGTTGTAGCGATAGTCGCCGAACGCCGTTGCGCGCTCGGGGGAATTGCGGAGGTCGGACTCGTACTGCGCGTCGAAGAGGGCGTTCTGCGCGGCGAGGCGATCCGCAACCGGTTGGAGGTCCTGGGCGCAGACGGAACCGGCTAGAGCGATGAGGAAAAAGAGGCCTACGTAAAGTCGCATGGGTGTGATCGTAGCAGAGGTGAGGAGTTCGTTGCACGAAGAAATTGGTGTTCAGATTCAGCAACTGCGTATCTGGAGAGCTACATCGCCCGTCTCAACACGTAAATCACCCAGGGAGGGATCTTGGTTTCGTTCACCCACAAGTATGACTCGTCACCTTTGGCCAGCGGCTTGAAGACTTGGATCGCTTGCAGACTCGCCTCACTATAGACCGTCCGATACGATTCGTCGGTCCAGAGGATGTCTTGGACAGGCCTCCGACCTTGGTGGTCGGTAACGACGATACGCACAACATCACCGCTGCGAGCTGCGGCGTTTTCCGGGAAGTCTTTGGTCGTGAACGAAGCCCACTCGTGCGTGTAGATGTCTGGGGATGGGACGACGCTGACGATGGTTCCGGCCGGACGCAGAAGGTTCCTGAGGTCAGAAAAAATCCGCACTTTCGCTGCGCTCGGAACGTTGTCGAAGGTGAAAAGTGAAACTATCAGGTCGAAGGTTCCTGACGCGAACTCCGTCAAATTGTCCTGAGGCACAATGCGGTAATCGCCCGCAGGATCCAGAGCGCGTGCGATACGCAGCATGTCCTCCGAGATGTCGACGCCAGTCACATTGAACCCAAGTTTCCGCAGGAAGCGCGTTGACCGGCCGGTGCCACAACCGAAATCAAGCGCCTTTGTACCGGTCACATGCTCTGACATGATCGCCGGAAGATCGCGGTAGGCGAGGTAATAGGTGTTGGCGAACTCGAGTGTGGCGTACGCGTCGGCACGGCTGACATCCTCGTAGCAGTTGATGAAATCCATCCCCACCTCTCCTCTCAACTCTTGGCGCTCTCATGTCTGTTTGAACTCGGATTTCCTTTTTGACTTCGAAAACGCCCCGCATTGTACACCTGTTCTGCCTCCTCAGCGTGGCTTGAACCCGAATTCGAAAATTGGCAGCCTCCGTTCGAGCCGAACAACTTGATTCGATGCCCGTTCGACGGAGATACCTGAGGAACAAAATGGTGCGGGGCGGGGCGTAGGGGCACAGCGCGCTGTGCCCCTACAAAATGCACATAGAAACCACGCTGACTTCCGAATTCGGCTTGAACCGAGCTGCAACACACCCTTTGATGAGAGAAGCGCCCACCGAATTCGCCAAGATCGTCTCAACTTTCCAGTTGTCTCCGCCGATAAGCAGAACGAATGCTTTTGGCGAGTCAATATAAGTCAGCCCATGGAGAACTTCACCAGGAGTCTAGAAACGATTTTGACTCAGAGGCAATGGAACCCAGGGTGTCATTCTGCCGAACAGCCGAGTGAAAACGACTGTTCCTTTTCGGCCATTTCGAAGGCGTAGTGGGCCAAGCGTCCTGCGGCACACCGACCGGTGATATCATCGCAGCTCGGCAATCCACCCATGAAGGGCATGGTACCTTGCGAACTCGACTCATGATGAAGTTTGTGTGCATTGCACTTATCGCCTGGGCGACGGTTTCCGGCGCGTATTCGCAAAGCGCCGACGGTCAGGCCCCGGTGATTTGGATTGCCCTGGAGGGCCGCACCCAGCTCAAAAAAACTGCGCCGGGAACCACGCTGGAGGGCAAGCTCGCGCGCAGCGTTTATTGGCGGGGTACGGAGGTTTTTGCGAAGGGCAGCACGGTTCGGCTGGTGGTGGATCAGATCGAGTCGCGAAAGAAGGCTTACGCGGTGGACGACCGGCCTTTCGTGATTCACCTTTTTGCGCCCCGGCACGATGTGGTAGCGCGATTCCGGTCGGTGAACGTGTTGATGCCGGGAGGGGGTCAGGTTCCGCTGCGGGCGACGTTCATCGCCCTGACGCAACGCGCTGAGCTGAGGGCGGAGACAGAGAAGCCTGCGGCCAAGGAGGGGAAGGCGGCAGATCCAAGCGGGCCCGCACCGAAATCGAAGCAACAGAAACCTGTTCCGCCCTGGGTACTAACATTGCAAGTGGAGCCTGAGGGCACAACTTTTCCGGCGCTGGCTGAGGCGCGCGCAGGGAAGGACGCAGGCGCTCCGGCGGCCTGCGCGGAGCCTTGCACCATCGCCGACGGGACGCGGATGCCCCTGGTTCTGCTCGAGGGCCTCAGCGCGGCCAAGAACCATCAGGGCCAAACTTTCCAGGCTGTGTTGCTGGAGCCCGTGCGCGTGGGCGCCACCATCGCCATCCCCCAGGGCAGCATTCTGCAAGGGGTGTTAGCCAAGCGCGTCCCGCCCCGCCGCTTGTACCGCCCTGGCTCGCTGAACCTTCTGTTCACTCGGTTGTCCTTGCCGAATGGCGCCGCGACCGCGATTGCCGCTTTTCCTGTCGGCGCGGAGGTGGACAGGGGAACCCACATGACAATGGATTCCGAGGGAAGAATCCACGCCCAAAATCCCGGCAAGGCGAGGTTTCTGCTGGATTTTGCTGTGACCGGGGGGATCTCCAAGGTCAGCGACGATACCACGCAATTGATCATTGAGGCGATCAGCTCAACCGCCACCGATGCTTCCACGGCCGGCGTGGCCAGGTTTGCGGCGATGGGCGCGACAGGAATCTTTCTCCTCACCCGCCACGGTCGCGACGTGATTTTGCCGCCCTACACGGAGATGGACGTCAGCTTGAGCCGCGCCGTGTCACTGGGAAGTGATTCACCGGCCACAGCACCTCCCAAGTAAATGGCGCTCCCGCCGGGGGCAATATTCAAACGCCGGATTTCTGATTACGTACCTTCCCGGCGGCAGCTCACTTATGAGGAAGTTTCCATCCTCACCTTCTTTCCAAAAGGACTATCAGCTCCCTTGTGGTGTCAGGCTTCACCTCCTGATGAGAGAAGCGCCCACCGAATTCGCCGAGATCGTCTTAACTTTATAGTTGTTTCCGCCGATAACAAGAACGAATGCATGGGGTGACTCAATATAAGTCAGCCCATGGAGAACTTCACCACGGGTCTAGAAACGACTTTGGTTCAGAAGCAATGGAACCCAGGGTGTCATTCTGCCGAACCGCCGAGTGAAAACGACTGTTCCTATGTGGCGAGGGGCGAAACACCATGCCATGTCATGGCGCCGGTGACAATTGAAAAAGAGCTTTCTATGCGATCTATCCAATGGCTTGGTCTCATTCTGACCGCAGTATCCCTTCTCTTCTGCGGGTGTGGTGGCGGCCCCAGTGCTGTTATCACCCCTCAGCCGCCCTCGGCACTCAGCTACATCACCGCCACGGCGGTCTACATCAAGGGGACGGCAATCACGCCGAACAGCCCCACCAGCAGCGGCGGAGCGGTGACCTCGTACAGTGTGAGCCTGGCCCTTCCGGCGGGCCTGAGCCTGAGCACCAGCACGGGCATCATCAGTGGAACCCCCACGGCCGTGACCGCCACGGCCAGCTACACGGTAAAGGCTTCCAACTCGGCCGGCAGCACCACGGCGACCCTGACCATCACGGTGGAAGACGCGGCCCCGGCGGGCCTGGCCTACACTACCGGCACGGCGGTCTACACCGTAGGGACGCCGATCCCGGCGAACAGCCCCATCAGCACCGGTGGAGCGGTGACCTCGTACGGTGTGAGCCCGGCCCTTCCGGCGGGCCTGAGCCTGAGCACTAGCACCGGTGTTATCAGCGGGACCCCCACAGCCGTGACCGCTGCGGGCAGCTACACGATAACGGCTTCCAACTCGACAGGCAGTACCACGGCCACCCTGACCATCACGGTAAATCCCACTGCCCTGAGCGCCGACAACATCAACCTGATCTTTGTGGTGAGCGAGGATGTGGCTTATCAAGCTTCCGGGGACGTCAATCCACTCACGGCCAACCTCACCAGTCAGGGTTTACAGCGGTCGCTCCTGATGGCCCCGTTCCTGCAACAGAACGTCTTGGGTGGTGAGAATGTAACCGGCATTTACGCGCTCGAACCGATGACCCATTTGCAAACCACCACCACAGGCTATTACCCCGATATGGTAGCACTTGAGACCATCCAGCAGTTCGCTCTTCTCAACCACATCACTCTCTCCAGTGACGCTGTGGGCGAGACCTTCTATACCGGCAACAACTACCCGATCAATGCATCGTACGCGTTGGGATCCGTACCCATCGGAGTTGCTACGCCGTCGCTACCCTGCCCGGAGTGCCAGGGTCTCGACTTCGATGACCAGAATGGCGACAACGAAACCCTGGTAACCGGTATCGTCACGGCAAACGTCCCGGGCTTTTACGTCTTCTCGGCACCTTGGGAGACCACCAGCAACCTGTTGGCAAATATCAATGAGCTTGAAAGCTATAACCTGACTCTGCCGGCGAGCCATCAGGGTCCCAACAATATTTATGCGATCTCGATTGCGCCGTCTGGAAGCGCCGACCTGGTCACCTTTAACAGCAGCTTGAACCCGCCCTCCACCTACCCTGTGCTGCCCCCGCCCGCGTTGGTCAGCACTCCATGCATGCCGCCGACGCCGTCCAGCATCACCGTGACCGGCGGTATCGGTGGCGCCGTAATTCCTGCGGGAGCCAACACCAACGAAACTCTTTACATTGTTCGGCATGCAGAGGCGCATCCGCAGGGCTACTGGTCCGACAACAACTACGTTGGTGCAGGGCAATGGCGCGCGCTGGATCTTCCGAACGCGCTTCGCGGAAAGATTAGCCCTAACCAGGTTTGGTCGGGGGATGTCTCTCAATTTAGCCAAGGCACGGTCACCACCTCGGGCGATAACCAATGGTCGGGTGTTGCGCCCGCTTTGACTGTCGAACCATACGCAATCGCCAATAACCTGCCCTATCATCTGGTAACGGGCTTCGAGTTGTCCGATCCGAACGCGGCCCAGCTAACCAGTAATTTTTTCTTCATCGGCGGCTTATTCTCCAATCAGAAAGTGCTGCTAGGGTGGTCGTACGTTCAAATCGCTCAGACAGTGACTGCACTGTTCTCAAGCTATTTCCCGCATGGGGGCGGCCCAACCCCGCCCGCTTGGTCGCCCACTGACTACGATACCGTCTGGACGGTGACGCTTGACGCCAATAGCAACTTGACAGTTGACTACTCGCAGTGTGAAGGAATCAACTCCGCCACACTGCCGGCTACGGCACCTCAGTTTTAGTAACGGTGCAAAGGCAGATCATGAGCGGATTTCGACGATGCCTTCTTCAGGAGTGGAGATGCGCGTGCAATCATCAGTATGCGCGGCTTAGGATCCACGCGTCAGCCCTATCTGGCCCGTGGCGAAACACCGCGCCATGTCATGGCCCTGGTGACAATGAAAAAGGAGCTTTCTATGCGATCTATCAAATGGCTTGGTCTCATTTTGACCGCAGTATTCCTTCTCTTCTGCGGGTGTGGTGGCGGTTCCAGCCCTGTGTCCATTCAGCCGCCCTCTGCCCTCAACTACACTACCAGTACGGCGGTCTACACCAAGGGGACGCCGATCACGCCGAACAGCCCCACCAGCAGCGGCGGAGCGGTGACCTCGTACAGTGTGAGCCCGGCCCTTCCGGCGGGCCTGAGCCTGAGCACCAGCACGGGCATCATCAGTGGAACCCCCACGGCCGTGACCGCCACGGCCAGCTACACGGTAAAGGCTTCCAACTCGGCCGGCAGCGCCACGGCGACCCTGAGCATCACGGTGAATGTCGCGGCCCCGGCGGGCCTGGCCTACACTACCGGTACGGCGGTCTACACCGTGGGGACGCCGATCCCGCCGAACAGCCCCACCAGCACCGGCGGAGCGGTGACTGCGTACAGCGTGAGCCCGGCCCTTCCGGCGGGCCTGAGCATGGACGACGACACGGGGATTATTACCGGAACCCCCACGGTCGTAACCGCCAAGGCCAGCTACACGGTAACGGCTTCCAACGCGACCGGCAGCACCGCGGCGACCCTGACCATCACGGTGAATGCCGCGGCCGCGGGCGTCCAGTTCATCCCCAATATGAACCAATGGATTACGCCGCTGGCGCCCCAGGGTTCCCAGTTCCAACCGCTGGTCACCCCTTGGTTAGTAAACGGTAATCCCTGGCTGGCCGGGCAAGCGGTCTCGAGCGTGGTGAGTCCGGATGGGAAGACCCTGCTGGTTCTGACCAGCGGGTACAACCGCATGTACTACGCCAACTCCCTGTCAGCCATGGCCTTCGCGGCCGAGGGCGTAGTAATGCCCGCACCCGGCGTGCTCACGGCTCCCGGCGGGCCCGCAGCAAACTCGCCATCGAGTGAATACGTGTTCATCTACGACATTTCGACGGACACGCCCGTCCAGAAGCAAGTAGTGATGATCCCCAATGCCTACAACGGGATTGCCTTCGATCCATCCGGCGGGGCTTTTTACGTATCCAGCGGCATGGGTGACTACCCCTTTGACAAATACGGTATCCTTGACCCCGCTAACCCCCAATTTGACAATGTCCATGTCTTTACTCGGAGCGGAACAACTTGGGCGCCGGCGTCGATAACGTCGACGTCGCCGACGCCTCAGTCCCCACCGGAGCTTCTCTTGAACCACTCCACGGGGGGCGTTGGCCTTCCCGTGCCTTCCACCGAACCATCACTCCAGGTAAATAGCGTGGTTTACGTGCAGCCTTGCGCCGCCGGCGTGGCTGTTTCGAACGATGGCCAGACGATGGTGGTGGCGAATTATTACAACGACTCGATAACGGTGTTCACCGGAGGCTTGGGCAACTGGACGCCGCTGAGTACCCTTACGGCCGTGGAACCCGTGAATCTGCAGAACACGGGGGAACTCGACCTGCGTCCCGGCAGGGCCGCTAGCTCGCCGCAGCCGGGCACGCCGGGCGGCGAATATCCGTTTTGGGTGGTTATCGCGCAGCCGACGCCGCTGCCGGCGGGTAGCACTACAACCACTTGGGCGTATGTCTCAAGCCTTCGCGACCGCGAGATCGACGTAGTGAATCTGGATGGGGGGACACCGGCGGTAAAAGCCCGGATCCCAGTGATAGGCCAACCGAACAAAATGACGCTTAACGCGGCCCAGACGCGCCTGTATGTCGCCGAAGACGAGTCGGATACGGTTGACGTAATCGACACGAACCCGAACGACAGCACCACGTGGAACACCGTCCTCGAAACCATCCATGTCATCGCTCCCCCGTCAGTAGTGTCTTCCACTCCCACGCTGGCGAAATATATGGGCGCGAACACTAACAGCGTGTCGCTCACGCCGGATGGGACGCAACTCTACGTGACCAATGGCAATCTGAACAGCATTGCCGTCGTGGCGCTGACGGGAACGGATAAGAACGACCAGGTCATGGGTCTCATTCCCACCGGCTGGTACCCGAACTCCGTGAGCTTCAGCAACGATGGCAAATGGGTGTACGTGGTCAATGGGAAGTCGCCGACGGGACCGAATCCCAATTGGTGCTATGTCTATGGCCCGCCGCTGTACCCAAGTTGCCAGGATACGAATGAGTATAATCCCCAGTTGACCAAAGCCGGCTTACAGAGCTTCCCCACCGCCACCCTCGCGGCGCAGCTCCCGGCGCTGACGGCGCAGGTCTTCACCAACAACCGCTTCTCCAGCACCGAGAGCACCAGCGACGCCGCGGTCATGGCGGCCGTGCGTCAGGGCATCCAGCACGTTATCTTCATCATCAAGGAAAACCGGACTTACGACCAGGTTCTGGGTGACCTGCCAGTCGGCAACGGCGATCCTAGTTTGGTTCAGTGGGGAAGTGCGATCACGCCGAATCTGCACAACTTGGCGCAAACCTTCGTCACGCTCGATAACTTCATGGCCACCGCCGAAGTCAGCAATGACGGCTGGCCGTGGACCACTTCGGCTCGCGCCCCCGACGTGATCGAACGCCAATACCCGGTGGACTACGCGGGACGCGGCGTAAGCTTGGACAGCGAGGGTTTGAATCGCAGTGTGAACGTTGGGATTCCGACCCTCGCCCAGCGCATGGCCGCCGAACCCCTTACACCGAACGATCCGGATCTGTTACCGGGCCAGACCGACGTGTCTGCGCCGGATGGACCGAACGATGAAGTGAATACCGGCTATTTGTGGGACTCCGCGCGCCGGGCGGGTCTCACGGTTCGCAACTATGGTTTCTTCATTGACACGACCTGCTATAACGAGCCCACGTGCGCCATTTCCCTGGCGCACAACCCGGCCTCAACCACTCCGCCGACGATCGTGGCCTCCCCCACGAATGTTACCCTTGCCCCGTTCACCGATCCGTACTACCGCGGTTTCGACAACAACTTTCCGGATTATTACCGTTTCACGGAGTGGGTGCGGGAGTTCAATGCCAACTACGCCAAAGGTGGACTCCCTTCGTTGAGCCTCGTTCGCCTCATGCACGATCACACCGGAAACTTCGGTACCGCGATTGACGGCGTGAATACTCCGGAGCTTCAGGAAGCCGATAACGACTATGCGGTCGGCATGCTGGTTCAGACGATCGCAAGCAGCATCTACGCGAACAACACTCTGATCTTTGTCGTTGAAGACGACGCGCAGGATGGCGCCGACCACGTCGATTCGCACCGCACCGTCGCGTTCGTGGCGGGCGCCTACGTGAAGCAACATACTCTGGTCTCGACGCAATACAACACCCTCGACTTCCTGCGCACGATGGAAGAGGTTCTGGGCATCCCGCAATTGAACCTGAACGATGCGGTCGCAAGGCCCATGGCCGACATCTTCAACACCACGCCGAGCAACTGGAGCTTTACCGCCACGCCCTCGACGTATCTCTACGCCACGCAACTGCCGCTGCCTCAGTCGGCCGGCCTGATCGTGCCCAAGTCGACGCACAACGCGAAGTACTGGGCGCAGGTCACCAAGGGAATGGACTTCTCGGACGCAGATCGCGTCGATCCCGCGGTCTACAACCGCATTCTCTGGAAGGGGATGATGGGCAACCGGCCTTATCCCGCCGGGCCGACCGGACTGGACCTACGCCAGAACCGCAAGAAGCTCCTCGCGAGTTACCGGCGGTCTCTGAAGCAAGAAGCGGCGCAGGCGCCGAAGACGGTCACGAACTGAGCGCGACAAGGCGGGCGCGCGCGGACGGGGTTCCCTCTCACAAGGCAGGATCCCCGGGCGAGTCCAGCCGAGCGCGCCCGCCACATCCCGGGGCCTGTCATACTACACTCGCCCTCATGTCTTGGTGAGTCTCACCTCGAGATGAGGGCGAGGCCACTTTCGGGATCGACTTTCTTTTGTATGTGGGCGGGCGATTCTTCGAGCGGGAGACTGGTCTTATTCGTCACGGTGCGCCTGCTGAAGCGCCCCAGATTTCCGCCCACTCGCAATGGTGGTGGTGTCCCAGTTTGCCTGTAAGGCCGCCCCTTGGGGCGGTCACTGTAGTTTCTACATTTTTGCTGAGACTTTCTGGCCTTGCGCGACTTGCCCTCTCCCCCTTGGGGGAGAGGGTGGACCGCCGTCCCGATGCACTTCATCGGGAGGCGGGCCGGGTGAGGGGGTGGTGGGCCTGCGCCCGTCCGTTTGCAGTTCACACCGCGCCGCTGAAAGCATTGGGCAACGACCACGCGACGTCCAGCACCTTCTTGAGAAACTTGGGGACAGCGGTGCGTTGTTTGTAGTTTCAGGGCATTGACCCCCTCACCCCCCGGCCCCTCTCCCCCAAGGGGGAGAGGGGAGAATGTAGAAACTCAAGGGGCCACCCCTTGGGGCAGCCTGGCCGGTCCCGTCTTGCGGGACCGGCCCTACGTCGCATATTAGGACACTGGCAGTCTTGAGATGCAAATCATCTAAGCGCCAAACTATTGGTGCGGAGGCAACATTGAGGGATTTTTTGCTGAGGACACCCGTCCGGCTGGGATCGAGACGCGCCCAGACCAAGTTGATTGCGGTGAAATCTTCGTAGCGCTCGTAATCGTCCCCGTTAGTAGTGCTCCCCCTTGGGCCGGCAAGGAGCGGTGCAGCACTCCGTCCGAGGACTGCAAGCAAATGGAGCCTATATCGGCCCCCTCGCTGTTCTGTCCCTGTTTGATCTCATTGAGAGGAATGGTGTAAGTTCCGGATGCAGTGATGATATAGGATTCGTCGGCGGGTGTGGTGCAGGCCTTGTCGCCCCAAAGGCTCACTGCCACACCCGGAGTGAGCCGGAGCTTTACGATTACGCTATCATTTTGGAGCTCAAGTAGACCCGCCTCCGCCACTTGCAGGATCAGTGTGGTGGTAACGGTCTTGGTCCGCTGGGCGTAAAGCGGAGCAGCAACCCTCAGCAAGCCCACCAGCAGCAGCCCGACGAGCGTCCAGTTCGCGCCTTGTCCACGAGCGAAACTACGGAGCAGCCAAGCCGCCATGCCCGCCTTACTCCAGTCGCTGGATCGTATGCGTTGCATGGCCCTTCACCTCTCCACAAGGCCGCAAAATGGTCAAGTGGAATGGCCCGGCACCCCACCCTTTCTTCAGACCATCACGGCCAAACACCTTCGCTGGAGCTAGCGGCTGCCGCTGCGACCGCCACGCCACGCATCAGCACCGGACCCACCGCGGACCGGTTTCTCCAGCGCGGCTTCACGTCCAATTGAAATACAATCGGCACCCCGGGTCGAAACTTAAGGCTGGCACCTGCCGGCTAGCGGGAGAAGCCAACTGGGTGGTCAGGCCCGGGCCGCTGCTTCCGAAAAAGAGACGCCCCCTGGCATCTCCAATACCGATGCTCGAGATGCCGAGAAGCTTCTCCTTTGGGGCAGGGTCGGATCATCCCTCTTTCCGAAGACTTCTGCAAGTGCCTATATGGCCACTGCCTTTATCGCCACCCGATTAGTGGCCGTCCTGCGCGTCATTTCCCCACAAATGCCTGGCTTCCGATGAATGGCGAAAACTCGCGCATAAGAAACCCTGAAGCTCGCTTCGAGATGCCCGTTGAAGTTCTGGTATCAATCCCCGTGAGAGTTTTCGGCGTGCCGGTTCCGGTCGATTCCGATTGCCCAGACTACAGGACGAGCCAAGCGCCAACCTCGTCAGTCCAAGCCGGTTTCTTTAGTGGTTGCGGGTCGAGTAGTTAGGGAGTTGAAAGGGCTTTTAGCTTCGGTGAGATATGTATCTGAATATGGCGAACTGTCTGCGGTGCAAGTTCCTAGAATTGACTCTGCGTGGACAGGGGGGCAGGCGAATCGCTATTGTAAACAATTAAGTGTGACACGACACTAGCGGCTGCCACCCCCACCGCCGTGGCCCCCACCGCGAGCCCCACCGCGGGACCCACCACTGGACCCGCCACGGGCCGCGCCGCGGGACCCACCGCGGCCTGCGCCGCCACCCGCGCCCATATGGATCTGCTCCTGCAAGATCTCGTGCACAGGTTTCTCCTGCGGAGGCTTAAGCTTCAGCTCAAATCTGATCTCTGCCGCTGGCGGGTTAGCGCTCGAGGCCAACACCCGCACGCGGGCTGGCGAAGCGAGCAGATATCCATCGGGCAGCGTCTGCTCGTCGAACACGACTTCGTATTCTCCCTCACGCAGGTTGTAGAAGGCGAAACTGCCGTCCTGGTAAGGTGTGGTGTAACGGTTGGTGCCCGCCAGCCGGATCACCGCGTTCTCCAGCAGCGTGCCCGCTGGCGCCACAATTCTCCCGGTCAAATAGGTCAGGCGGACCACGGTGAAGTCGGCTCGCGCGATGGCGCGCGGCTCGACACTCACGCGCGCCATGGTGGCCGGGCCCGGCTCGTAATCGGTAGGGAGTTGCTCCATGTCAAGTCCCACCTCGTAAGGGCCTTCAGGAACGGCAGAAAACTGATAGCGACCTGAGGCATCGGTGACGGCGGTACGGAAGTGAGCGAGGCTTACGGGAACGCCCGCCGCTGGGCGGCTCCCGTTTAAGGACTGCTCCATCACCAGACCCTGGACGCTTCCCACCAGCGGCGCGTGTGCCGCCGCGTACTGCTCGATGTCGCCCCCTCCCGGCAGTTCTTTCCCCCAGTGGAAGTGCTTGGCCACGCGGGCGTAAACGCTCCACTGATTGAAGGCTGCAAGCTGGGTGTTCAGGCCCAGGTCGCTGTTCGGGAAAAGAAAGATGTTCTCCGCGTTCAGCGCCGTATTCAATTGATTCCGGAAGGCCTCAAATTGCAGGTTCCAGCCCCGGATGAGCGGCGTAGTCAGCCCCACCACAGTGCTGTTGTAGGCATTGGTGCTGAAGATGCTGCGGTTGACCAGGTCGTTGCCCTTTTCGAAGTTGCCATAGGCCGAAACACGCTTGAAGTTGGCCTGGATCGAGCCGCGGAAGAAGAGCGTATTCCTGCTTTGCGTCGACTGCGAGTTTTGCATCCGGACGGCTCCGCCCAGCACCAGCCGCTTCCAGGTGAACATGTCTTCAACCTCCGTGAAGCGCTGCGCCATGGGTGAGAGGTTGGTGTTGAGCTTCATGTCGATCAAGGAGAACCGCAGGCTGTGACGCCGGATGGGGCGGCTGAGGTTGAAGCTCAACTGGCGGTTGTTCGAGGCAATCTCACCCGGCTGCGAAGGATCGTGCTCGGTCAAGCGCATAGTGGAGAGCGAGGCGCTGGCGTTGAACTTCCAGGGCAGAACAACGGAAGTCCCTGCGGTGTACGCGGAGCTGTGGAAAGAGGGCAGGTCGGGGTTGCCCTCCAGGTTGTTCGAGTACGCACTGGCGGAGGCGTAGAAATCCACCCGCTTGACTGGCCGGTAATGCCCTTCCACATAGGGCCCCTTCCGGTCGCCCACGAAATTCCCGAGCAGCGGCAGGTAAGTGGTGCTCTGGCGAACGTAATTGGCCTTGAGGCTGAACTTGTCGTCCTCCCACGAGGGGCCCACCAGCAGCGACAACGGTTGTTGCCTCACCGGTACTGGCGTAGAGGCAGGCTGTTCCCCGGCAGAGGTGAAGCTCGAAGCGGTGCTGTAGCCAGCTTCCGTATAAAACTTCAGGCGCTTGGTAAATTTGTAGGAGGACTGGAACGTGATCGTGTTTGAGGTCCGGTAGTCGTGGCCCATGTAAAAATAGCCAGGATAATTGGTCAGGGCGCTGGGGTTGGTGGACAGGTTAAGGTAACGCACGCCGAACTGCCAGCGCTTGCCCACCTTCTGCTGCACGGAGGCGCCCAGCACCCGCTGCGGCATCACCAAGCGGTAGGGAATACGGGGTCCGCCGAGGAGCGTCTCCTCGCCCACGAAGAACCGGTAGCTGCGGTTTGTGCGCCGCATGGCGATTTGGAGGCCGCGGGCCGCGATCTCGGGCGTGTAGATGTTGAGGAAGGGGTTCTCGACAAGGTTCGATGAAAAATGGAAGTCGCCGCCCACGAAGTCCCAGTGCCAGCCCCAAATCGGCACCCTTTCGAGTCCCGCGAAAAGGTTGCCGGTGTGCAAACCGTTGCCGCCGTAGCCCTCGACGTTGGCGGCAAAAAGGCCAACACCCGGAATGAATTCACTGGTGTTCACGGCCGGCCCGAATGTATCGATGAGCGGCTGCCCGCTTCCGGCCAGATAGTAGCCTTGGAAGGCCACGTCGGCCTGTCCGACGGTCTGGGCCCAAAGCCCGGGCGCAAGCAGCAAGAGCGCGGCAAGCGCCATGGCGACCCGAATCGAATTCTCCTTCAGCCAATGCACCAAGGCTCCCTTTGGAGCGCGACAGGCGTCCGCTCACCTCTGGTCCCTTTCCTCTGTTCGGGGGACGGTAGGGCAGGGCTGAAGTCCCGCCCTTCCGCGCGAGTGAGGCCAACTGCGATCTCCAGACACTATGGTTGTGGGTGTTGCGGCACGGGCGCCGGCTGGACTTCTGGCGCCTCCGGGGTGGGCTCCACCGCCACGTCGAGGGAGCCTTCCTGGATCTCGCCGGTGCCGATGTCGACCCGCGTCCGCAACTTGTAATGCCCCGCCTCAAGATGCGTCTTGAGCGGGAAGAGGAAGCGCTGGTCGCGCTGGCGCAGGACGGGGAGGGAGGGGAAATCAGTCGTCTCCACCACCTTGCCCTCCGCGTCCAGCACCTCGAGCTTGCCCGTGGGCCGGAAAAACATTGGCCCGCTGTTCTCGAAGACCACCACCGCCTGCCAGCCCTCTGGCTCGGACTCCTTCCCCGCTGGCAGCGGCTCGAGCTTGATTTCCTTCAGCTTGCCGTGAATGGGGGGAGAGCCGACGATGACGTAGAAAGCGGCGACGATGCGGACGGCCATCCGCATTCCCATGCCCGCTGGCGTCTCAGCCGCGGGCAACGTGGAGAAGCCAGCGGCACAGTTGTAGCTGCCTTCGGGCAGGTCCGTCGGGAGCCGCAGCGTGTAGCGGACCAGCAGGAATCCGCCCTTTTCCAGCTCGATCTCCATGGGGTTAAGGCTCAGCCATTTCTTGCAGGAGTAGGCAGCCTCCTGCGGCAGGTCGCGCTCAAACTGCGGCGTGGCCTTATCGTCTATATTGAAATCGAGCATCTCGGCGCGGACTCGTGCCTTCCCATCCGATTCGCTGCTCAGTTTGAGCGAGCCGGAGTACTGCTGCCCCGGCGCCATGCGCAACTCGACCCGCATGGGCGCGAGCCCCAGCCCCAACTGCGCCCGCGCAGGCCGTGTGGCGCCGACGATCAGTAGAGCCCCAAATACTGCTAGGGCGCATTGACGGTATACGTGATGATGAGTGGACATGTGTTTCCTGTGTACTCCCATGAGTCTGCGATTTGGTAGTTCAGCCCTACGGTGTAACTGCTGCTCCCCTACCCACGGCGTTACCCGCTACGCGGCGCTGATCGTGAAAGTCACCGTGGCGGTATACGTCCCGACCTTGTAAAGGGGGTCGTTGGTCAGGCTCCAGGAGACCGAAGCACTGTTCCCCGCGAAAGTGGAATGAGCGTCGGCCCCAAAGGTAGCCACGGTCGTCGTCGCGGTGGTCTTAGCGGTCAGCGGGCCGGTGCAAGCTGTCCCTGGGGAGCTAACGGTGCAGGAATAGGTCAGTGCGTCGGTGCCCGTCGGTGGGGTGCCGACCGAGGGTCCGCCCGTGGGGGCGAAGTCGGTCGTAACCTTCAACACGATGCTGCCGCTTCCGCTCGTGGGCGTCGTACGAATGAAATACGTCAAGCTCGTCGTACCGGTATACGTGGAAAAGTTAGTCCCGGTCGAGGCGAGGGTCGAGGTGCCGGTGATGGCAGTCAAAGCTGCTTCCGCCGCCACCGCCACGCTGACAGTTGTAGTTCCGGTCGTGGTGCCCAACTGCGCGTGCGCGAGGGACGCCGTGAGCAGCAGGCCCAGCGATGTAAGAAGTAGTTTTTTCTTCATGGTTTCGTCTCCGATTCTTCCGCCCGTTCGCCGCTACGCTGCTCGCATCGTGAATTGAACAGTCGTGCTGGACGAGCCGGTGTTGACATTAGGATCGAGCCTAGCACCAGGAACAGCTAAGGTGCATTTACGGTATACGTGATAGTTAGTGGACATGATGTGTTCGCAATGTATTCCCATGAGTCTGCAAACTGGTAATTCAGGACTACGCTGTAAGTGTGAGAGGAATAGCTCCCCTCGTTCCCGCTCGCCACCTGCTGTCCTGGGGCCGTGGTCGGGAGGGTGAACGGTCCGCCCGACTGGCAACTGGCGGTGGCTCCCGTGCCGGTGACCGTTGCCGAGCTGCAGGAAACGCCGACGGCTGAGGCTGGCACAGTAGTGCACCCGCCGAAGGTGGCCGAATTTGCATAAACGCTTAAAGTCCACGTGTGGCCGCTTACGCCCCCAGTGATGCTCCATCCCACAGTAGCACTCGAGCTACCCGCCACTGCGCTACCAGGGTTGTTCGCCGTAAATTTGATGGTGGCTGGCGTTGCGCTTATCGTGCCCGGGGTGGCTAACGGGATCGGAGAGTCAGCCGAGCTTAAGGACTGGATGACCGGGGTGGGTCGGCGTGGTTTTAGTGTCGTCTTTTGAGCCCACGCCAACCCGCCAGCGAGCACCAGTGTGCCCGCCATCGCAAGCATAATGAATTTGCGCATCCTGGCCTCCTATCTTCATGCCCAAAGGTAGGGCGGGCTCTGCCCGCCCGGAACGCCAAACGCTCCCCACCCACGGCCTGACCAGCTACGTAGCACTGATCGTGAAGGTAGCGGTCGCCGCATACGAGCCGGTGTAGTACATGGGGTCGTTGGTCAGGCTCCAGACTACCGACCCGCTGTTCCCTGCATAGGCAGAACGAGCGTTGGCACCGAAAGAGGCCACGGGTGTCGGACCGGTAGTAAGAGCAGTCTGCCCGGTGCTGCAAGCCGACCCTGGGGCGCTAACGGTGCAGTTGTAGGCCAGCTTGTCGGTGGAGGTAGGTGGGCTGGCGACCGAGGGGCCGTTGGCCGGGCTGAAGTCGCTCGTAATTTGTAACTGGATGTTGCCGGTTCCGCCGGTTTGCGTCGTGCGAATGAAGTAGGTGAAGCCGGTCGTCCCGCTATAGTTGGAGAAGTTGGTACCGGTCGAAGTGAGGTTCGTGGTGGCGGTGTTTATAGCCAAAGCCGCCTCGGGACCAACCGTCACGGTGAGGCTGCTGTTATATGGTGGGGTGCCGCCCAACTGCGCGTACGCCAAAGACGCCGCCAACAGCATGGCCGCCGCAAGAGCTAGAATTTTCTTCATGGTATTGTCTCCTTATATTTTTAGTTTCTCAGCTTGCGCTGATTTCGAACTTTTCAACTTGCACTGATGGTAAAAGTTACAGTTGCCGAATAAGAGCCTGTCTTATACTTAGGGTCGTTGGTCAAGGTCCAGGCCGTCGTCGCGGTGTCCCCACCGGGAAAGGTGACGGTATGGGCATCGGCCCCAAAGGTAGCCACGCTCGTGCTCGAGGATGTGGAAGCGGTCACCGAGCTGCTGCAAGCCGTCCCCGCGCCGGTCAGGGTGCACGTATAGGCTAGCTTGTCGCCGCTGTTAGGTGGGGTGGTGACCGAGGGGCCGTTGGCCGGGCTGAAGTCGCTGGTAACTTTCAAGGTAATCGAGCCGCTTCCGCCCGACTGCGTTGTCCGGACGAAGTAGGTCAAGCCCGTCGATCCGGTATAGTTTGTGAAGTTGGTACCGGCCGAGGTGAGGGGCGTGCTGCTGTTGGTGATGTTCAAAGCCGCCTCAGCGCCCACTGCCACGCTAACAGTTGTAGTTCCTGTGCTGCTGCCCAATTGCGCGCGCGCCAGAGGCGCCGTGAGCAGCAGGGCAACTCCCACTAAGGTTAGAATCTTCTTCATCCGTTATTCTCCTGCGCAAGCTTTCAGGTTGCACTAATCGTGAAGGTTAAAGTTGCCGAATAAGACCCCGTCTTGTACTTGGGGTCATCCGTAAGGGTGAAACTCACCGTCATAGTGTTCGGGTTGGTGCTGCTGCAAGAGCCGCCGCCGCCCGTGCATTCCGAAGCAGAAAACGTAACCACATTCGTGGATGTAGTAGTACTCACCGTTTGAGTACCGGAGCAGTTCGTGCCTAACGTAGCCGCGGAGCAGGTGTAGGTGAGCGCATCGCCCGCAGTGGGCGGGGTATGAATGGACGGGCCGTTCGCGGGCGTAAAGTCAGCAGTGGCTTTGACGGTAATAGTTCCTCCGCCCGTGCTCTGCGTGGTGCGTTCACGGTAACTGATAGAGAGGGTGCCGGTGAAGTTGTTGAATGCGGTGCCCGTCTTGGCGAGCGTCACGCTGTTGGGAAACGAAAAAAGTCCTCCCAGCGGGGAGATGACGGCTGACAACGCCTGCGTCGTAGTCGAGGTTGCTGCCTCGAGGCGAATTGGCGCCAGCAGAAGCGCACCCCAGACGACTAAAAGCGCAAGGCGCATTATCGACCGGCCAACCCTCTCGATCGGGCGCCTGACGCAGCTCCCGCTTCCCAGGGCGGATGAAAAGGTGTACCGTTCAGCGTATTCAATTCGAAGCTTGCCTTCGTGGGCGGCTGACGTGCCTTGCCCGCTCATCTCTTGCGCCCCGAACATAGGAACAACCACAGAGCTGAGTGCGCTGCTGCGCAAGAGCCTTTGAGCCCGCCGAGCATCAACTTTTAACAAGTTCTGCATTTTTCCACGCTCAGAGCGTGATTGATCTTTCACAGTCTTGATTAGAATTCTCTAAGAATTGCGCCGCGAGGCTACAAAAGTTCAGGGTTACGACTCTCCACAACCCAAGCGTCATTGAGCTTGCACAGTCTTGATTAGAATTCTCTAAGAATTGCGGCGCAAGGCTACGAAAGTACTGGGTACGGCTACATCAATCCCCCCTACGGTATTTACTGCCTGGTGGCTGACATCTTCCTAAGAGCGGGCCGTGGGCGGGGTTGTCTGTGCGTTCGGGCGAATTGGCGCCAGCCCAAGCGCACTCAGGCGACTGAAGGCGCAAGGCGCGTTATCAGCCGACAACCCTCTCGAGCGGACGCCTGACGCAGCTCACGCTTCGCGGTCTTGATAAAGAGGCGTGCCGTGCAGCGTATGCGAATTGAAGCTCACCTTCATGAGCGGCTGAGGTGGCTTGTCCGCTCCTCTCTTGCGCGCCGCATAAAGGAACAACCCCAGAGCTGAGTGCGCTGCCCGGCGAGCGTCTTGGAGCCCGCCGACCATCACCATGAACCACTACCTTCACCAATGTCATAAAGCGTGCTTGCCCATGCACAGGCAAGATTAGAATTCTCTTATGCAGCCAGCAACGTTACCGAGGTACTGGTTTACAAGTCGCGCAGCCGCAAGGCCTGGCTGAAACCTCGAGACCGCCGCCTGTGCCTGGCGTGCTGCCTGCGCGGCAGTTGAAGATCGAACAAGCTTCGTCCCTGACCCGACTCGCAGTGGTTCCTCAGAATGACAGAATGGGAAACGAGTGCACGGATGTCACGCTGAGCAGCGCAATCGATCCATGGAATGCAGAGGAATTACGCGCCGACGTCCTAGAGAGTCCGTCGGCCTAGGGCGAACGAAGGATCTGCTTTAGAATTTTGCGCAGGAGGCGAACAAATTGGGGGTTAGCACTACACCGGCATCACCTGACCGTCAAAGCGGAGCGCGGGCGGGGGCTGGCACCCCTCAGAAGCCTGCCTCGGTGATGGCTCGGGTATCCACCTGGGGCGCGTACTTGCGCACGACGGCGCCAATCTCGCTGGCCTTGCCGATGACCACGAAGACCAAGTTGTCGCGCGGGAAGTATTGGTGAATCACGCGCTGGGCATCGGCCAGCGTCATGGCATCGATCTGGGCGTAGAGGTCGTTGATCTCGCGTTCGTCGAGGCCGTAAAACTCCAGTTGCGCCAGTTGCGAAGCGAGTTGGCCGGAGGTTTCGAGGGTGCGCGGCAACTGGCCCTTGAGGTAGTTTTTCGCGGAGTCCAGCTCTTCCTGGGTGACTCCCTTTTCGTGCAGGCTCTGGATGACCTCGAGGGTCATGTCCATGGCTTTCTCCGTGGTCGCGGTGCGGGTGTAAGTGGTAATGAGGAAGGGTCCGCGCGCCTTGTGCTGCTCAAAGCGAGAAAAGGCGCCGTAGGTCAGGCCGGATTTGATGCGCAGCTCACTGTTGAGCATGGAGGTGAAGCGTCCGCCGAACAAGGTATTCACCACCCGGATGTAAACCCGGTCAGGATTGGTGCGCGCGACGCCGATGTTCCCGATACAGAAATAAGTTTGCGTAGCATCCGGTTTATCGACCAGGAGCAGTCTCTTGCCATTAACGTCCGCCTGCTCGGGGACGGAGATGGCCGGCGCCGGCTTTGCGGGCCAGGGCCCAAACTTCAGCAAGAGCGTCTTTTCCACTTCGGAAGAATCAAAATCCCCCACCACGGCCAGGATCATGTTCCCCGGTGTGTAATAAGCCCGGTAGAACTTCACGATGGCGTCGCGGGTGATGGTGGGCAGCGACCTCTCGTCGCCGTTGCCGGGCCGCGCATAAGGATGCGGCCCATAAAGGTAGGCATTGAAGTAGAGCGGGAGGACGGCAAGAGCCTGATCCTTAGCGGCCTTGATGCCGTCCCGGCGCTGCTGGATGAGCTTCTCCACTTCCTCCTGCGGAAAGGTGGGATGGAGCAGCGCGTCGGCCAGCAGGTCCGCCCCGGTGCTGATATCCTTCTTCATAAAGTCCGCTGAAATGGTGGCATACTCGGCCGCTACGCTGGTACTGAATTCGCCGCCGATGAAATCCAGCGCGGCAGAAAACTGATCGGCGCTGCGCGTCTGGGTGCCCTTGCGCAACAACTCCGCCGTGAGGGAGGCAACGCCTTCCTGCCCGGGCGGGTCCGCAATCGGGCCGGCGTTGATGAGCGCCTGCAAGCTGACCAGCGGTAGTTGGTGGCGCTCCATCAGCAGGAGTGTCATCCCATTGGGCAGCTTGAGCTTCTTGTAGGGGGGTAACTTTAAGCCGCTGTTTTGCGCCGGCAGCGCGCTGGTCGTTGTCGCGACCACAATCATGGCCATCAGCAGCAATCGCTTCATCGGCTTTCTCCCGTCCTACGGTTTCGCCGCATTAGCTTTCGCGGGCTCGTTTTTCTCCGGCGCCAGCGTCGCCACAGTGCGGTTGTTCTCGCCGAAATACTTCTGCGCCACGCGCCGTATATCTTCCTTCGTGACCTTGTTGTATTCTTCCGCCGCAGCGAAGAGTTTGTGGTAATCTCCCAGGAAAACCTCGTACGAGCCCAGGGTGTTGGCGCGTCCGTTGATGCTCTCCATTTGCCGGTAGAAGTCTGCCAGGGTAATATTTTTGGCCTTCTGGAGTTCCTCGTCGCTGAGGGGTTCGGCCTTCAGTTTCTCCAGTTCCTGGTAAACAGCCCTTTCCAGGGCCTGTAGATCAACGCCCGCTTTGGGCTGTAGCGTCACCACGAACAAAGTGGGATCGAACGAAAGATCGAACCCGCCGTCCACGGAAATCGCCAGCCGCTCCTTGTCCACCAATCGCTGGTAGAGCCTCGAGCTCTGGCCCGAGAGGAGCACGGCCTGGAACAAATTGAGCGGATAAAAATCCGGGCTGGTGCTTTCAGGAATGTGGTAAGCGATCATGAGCAGGGGAAGTTGCGCGAATTTTTTTACCACCAGGCGGCGCTCTCCAGGCTGTTCCGGCTCGCGCGTGGTGACCTTGGGCGGCGGGTCGTGGGAGGGAATGGACTCGAGGTCTTTTTCCGCCCGATCGAAGATTTCCTCCGCCGTGATATCACCCACCACCACCATGGTGGCATTGCTGGGGGAATAGCCCATCTCGAAATGGCGCCGGAGGTCTTCCATCTTCCAGTTCTCGATGTCCACCATCCAGCCGATGACGGGCCAATGGTAAGGGTGAGCGATGAATGCCGTGGCCCAGAGTTGCTCGTCGAGAATGCCGAAATTACTGTTGTCCACGCTCGTGCGACGCTCGGAGGCCACCACGCCACGTTCAGAGGCGATCATCTTGGGGTCGAAGCTGAGATCGCGAATGCGGTCGCTTTCGAGATCAAAGATCTCTTCCAGCGCGGCGGGTGGAAACCAGTCCTGGTAAACGGTCACGTCACGGCTGGTGTAGGCGTTGTTGGACCCCCCGGCCGCTTCCATCACCCGGTCAAATTCACCCGGGCCGTGTTTCTTGGCCCCGTTGAACATCATGTGCTCGAAGAAATGCGAAAGCCCCGTGGTCCCGGGCCTTTCGCTGCGCGACCCGACGCGGTAGAAGGTGTACAGGGCCACGTTCGGAATCGAGTGGTCCTCCTGCACCAGGATCTTCATCCCATTCTTGAGGTTGTGGGTTTTTACCTCGAAAGTCTGCGCCGGCACTCGGGCGGCCCAGACCCCCAGGCAGACGATGAGAAGGAATAGACGAACAGCTCTCCGGCTCATGCTCAGCGCTCCCTCTGCCATTTTCGCTACGCAGTCAGCCGCGGGAATCGTACTTAACGCACTTCCGTTTCGATTTCCCGCAGACCGCTAATATACACTTGACCGCCCTCCGTATACAGGGGGTAGCGCAGGTTTCAGGCGCCGGGGGTCAGGTCTCAGGGGCTGGCACGGGCGAGAGAAGCTCTAAAATGTTCTTTACGATGTATTTTAACAGAGTCGGATATGCGCCACTGCGGATTAACGATTGCCAGTATGCCTTTGGATTCGAAAGCGCGAATCTGAGGAAGAACCGCAGACCTCCAAGGCGGAGGTGTGCGCTACGCTTGCTTGGTGTTCACCGGTGCTCCCATTCCGGGCGGAATTTTTCGAGTATCGCTTCCACCTCGGGGCCACCTTCATCGATCCGGTCAAGCGCTCTCCAGTATCTCTCGTCCTCTTCGAGTTCCCTGAGCTCCTTGCGGGTCTGGCGCGAGATGAAATGGAATTTGGCCTTTCCCCCGCTGCGGATCCGCAGCAGCGCGCGAAGCTGCCGTTCCACCCCGCAGAGAAGTTGGAAACGGCTGCGGGAAATGCGAGTCTCATTCACAAGCAGCGCCATGACGCCGCACGCTCGCAGGTGCGTTTCGTCGGCGGTCAGGCTCTTCACCTCGGGGCCTGAGCTCAGGGCCTCCCGCAAGGCGTCCGCTTCCCAGCGCGCCGCGGCACTGTGCAGGCGAAGGCGTCGCCAGATGGCGCCCGCCAGCCGCAGCACCACCTCGTACTCGGGCAAGTTCCTGGGAACGAAGGTGCGCTCGATCAGGCGCGCGAAAGCTTCGAACTCGGCGGGGTCCTCGCCCAGGGCCGCCATGGTTTCCTCGAGCGAGCGCACGGACAGGCCGTGCTTAAGGGCATGGTACCGCCGGCGGAAGTCGGCTTCGCGCATCACCAGCCCAGCCTCGCGGGCGCGTAAGAAGTTTTCATGCACCATGGCAGGGGAGACGGCAATTGCTGTCCTTTTGGGTTTGGTCATTCCAGGGGGTTCCTTCCTGATGGATGTGGCAAACGGGAGCGAAAGCCTTCCCTCCAGCGGCTCTCGGCCACGCCGGAAGTGGAACTGCGAACCATACTAGGCTAGTATATCACCGGGCTGGAATCTGTCAAGGGGGTCGCCTTTCACGGCTCACCGCGGGTCTGGAAGGGCGGGTCCCGCCCTTCCGGCAGCCCACTAAGAGCAGGTAGCGCAGAGTTTCGCTTCTCGGAAACTCTGCGGCTCTTTGCTCTTCGCGGGCCAAGCCCGATCATTATGCGTGGCGTTCAGCGAAACAACATTCGCCGAACAGCATCGAGTCCACATGGAACCAACGAGTGGGCGTTCATCAATATAAGAGCCGCAGAGTTTGAACTGCACAAACTCTGCGCTACCCGCTGATTTCGGAGCTCAATGTCCTGCCTACGGATACCCCTGCTCAACGCTTCAAGTGCGGCCTTACGACCGCCCTCGCATGGCTCGGGGCCAGGGTGGTTCGCTACTCCTTCCCTGTTCGACTCTTTCATTCGTTACTCCATGCCGGTTTATCCCGGCGCTATCCAGAGCTTCGCTCTGCGCCAGCCGGCGCCAGGCGATGCCGAGCTTGTTAGCAGCACGATCAAGAAACGTTACCGATTAGTGACCGACTCCAACGGCGGAGCGCCTGGCGAGCGAAGAGTCCGAATATCCCGCATCGGTGGTTGGCCGAAGAAACGGCTGTATTCGCGGCTGAATTGGCTGGCGCTTTCGTATCCGACCTCAAAGGCCGCACTTGCGGCGTCCAGACCATCCATGAGCATGCGTCCCCGCGCTGCCTGCAACCGAAGCTGTTTCTGATACTGAAGAGGACTCATGGCGGTCAGCACCCGGAAATGATGGTGCAGCGTGGACACGCCCATGCCCGCCATTTCTGCGAGATCTTCCACCCGTAGCGGCTTCGCATAATTCGCCCTGATCCAGGCGATCGCTTTTGCCGTTCGATGGCTCTGATCTCCGAGCGTTGCAATCGCTCGAAGGCGTGCTCCCTCCGCACCGCGAAGGATTCGGTAGATGATCTCGCGTTGAATTAGGCCACTGAGAAAGGGAATGTCCTGCGGGTGGTCCAACAACTCCACAAGCCGGCAGCACGCACTGAGCAACTCCGCCGTGGTCTCGCCGGTGGCCATGGCAGGACTGTCAGATGGCACCTCAGGCACCGGAATCTCCTCTCGGCTGAGAAGCTCCCTGACCACGGACATTTCGAGTTTGAGCATCATGCAGAGAAAGGGCTCCTGTTCACTTGCCTCGATCACCTGGCCGATGATCGGCAAATCGAGCGACGTCAGCAGGAATCGCGACTCGTCGAAGATGAAAGTCGTTCGGCCAAGGTCTACCCGCTTTCGCCCTTGGGCGACCACGGCTAAGCTGGGCTCGTAAGTCCCTGAAGCCGGAGCCGTCGGGCCGGTCCGTCGGGTGAGCGTCAAGCCGGGAATGTCCGTTACCCGTTTCTCTGCGGATCCGATAGAAAAGGCAATCTTGCGAGCCAACTCAGTCCGCAATTCGCGTGCTCGGTCGGGTGAAGGGGTGGCGCTGTTTCTGCGATTTTTCATTGTAATGATTTCCTTTCCTCTTACCCTTAGGATAACCGCTGGTCTCCGGATACACCAATGATTCTTTCACATAACGAGGGGAATAGGCAATAAATCGGGAGGATCAGGCTACCGCTTCCACGGCGTTTGATTCTAACCTCGGGATGAGAAACGAAAGGAGAAACAATGCAGAAGCGCAAACTTGGAAAGAGTAACTTGGAAGTTTCAGCCCTTGGGCTCGGCTGCATGGGAATGAGCTTTTCTTACGGTCCGCCCAAAGACAAGCAAGAGATGACCTCTCTTCTCCGGGCGGCCGTGGAACGTGGCGTCACGTTCTTCGACACTGCCGAGGTCTACGGCCCGTTCTTGAACGAAGAGCTTGTGGGCGAAGCCCTCGCTCCCTTCCGTGAGCAAGTGGTGGTCGCCACCAAATTTGGGTTCGACGTTAGTCCAAATTTCGATCCCCGCGGGATGAAGGGTGCGCCGGGCCTGAACAGTCGGCCAGAGCACATTAAGCAGGCCGTTGAGGGCTCGCTCAAGCGGCTCAAGGTTGATATCATCGACCTGCTTTATCAGCATCGGGTTGACCCGAACGTGCCGATCGAAGACGTGGCGGGCGCGGTGAAGGATCTGATTCAGGAGGGCAAGGTCAAGCACTTCGGCCTTTCCGAAGCGGGCGTGCAAACGATCCGTCGCGCTCACGGCGTCCAGCCGATCACTGCTCTCCAGAGCGAATACTCGCTGTGGACGAGGACTCCTGAAAAGGAAGTGATACCGACCCTTGAGGAACTCGGAATCGGGTTTGTCCCGTACAGCCCCTTGGGCAAGGGCTTTCTCACGGGGAAGATCGACGAAAATGCGAAGTTCGACAGCTCCGACTTCCGCAGCACCCTACCTCGCTTCACGCCGGAGGCTCTCAAGGCGAATCAGGCCCTCATTAATTTGCTCGGCAGCATCGCAGAACGGAAGAAGGCGACACCTGCTCAGATCGCGCTCGCGTGGCTGTTGGCCCAGAAGCCGTGGATTGTTCCGATCCCAGGCACCACGAAGCTGCATCGTTTGGACGAGAACATCGGGGCGGTCTCAGTAGAACTCACGCCCGACGATCTGCGAAACATCGATGTCGCCGCCTCCAAGATCACGGTGCAAGGGGCTCGCTACCCCGAAAAGCTGGAGCAGATGACCGGTCGCTAATGTTCAATCACGATCAGTAAAGGTTGAAGACAATGGAAATCAAACGAAGCGGTTCACAGCCTTCCGGCAAGGGACCGGCTGAGTATTTCACCGGCATGGTGCGTGTTGATCCGCTATTCAATCCGCCCACTCCGGCGCGTGTTTTCGGTGCCAGTGTCACCTTCGAGCCCAGCGCTCGGACGGCATGGCACACCCACCCGCTGGGGCAGACTCTGATTGTGACGGCTGGTTGTGGCCGAGCACAGCGCTGGGGAGGCCCGATCGAGGAAATTCGGCCGGGTGACGTAGTCTGGATTCCGCCTGGTGAGAAGCATTGGCACGGCGCCACTCCAACCACGGCGATGACCCATATCGCCATTCAGGAACAGTTCGACGGCAAAGCGGTCGACTGGATGGAGCAGGTCAGCGACGAACAATACTCGGGCTGACGAAGAGCCGGAAAAGGAAGGAGCCAACAGGAGCGTAAATTCATGTACAAGGCGAAGGCTTACTCCGCTGGCAGTGCGACATCGCCGCTTGCCTCTACGATGATCGCGCGGCGCGATCCAACTGAACACGACGTTCAGATCGAAATCCTCTTCTGTGGCATCTGCCACTCCGACCTCCACTCGGTGCGTAACGAGTGGAGTAGCGTCATGCCCACTGTCTACCCGATTGTCCCCGGCCATGAGATCGTTGGGCGTGTCACCAAGGTCGGCTCGGCAGCGGGTAGCGCAGAGTTTCGCTTCTCAGAAACTCTGCGGCTTTTTACTCTTCGCGGGCCAGGCCCGACCATGACGCGTGCCGTTCAACGAGAACAAGATTCGCCGAACAGCATCGAGTCCACATGTAACCAACGAGTCGACGTTCATCAGAATAAGAGCCGCAGAGTTTGAACTGCACAAACTCTGCGCCCGCTCCACCCCCGTTCTAAATGACCTTAGGTTTGGCGACATGATTTAAGCGTGGCAAATTTTGGGACGGAGGTCAAGGAAGGTGTGGGGATGGCGGAGCGCGACAAGGGTGTAGAATGAGGTGCTTCTAGGATGGAAAACTAGTCCACGGGAGGGATAATGGCAAACGAGGATATTGACCTTAAACCCGAAGCAGTAAGAATGACCGTGCGTATGAATTGTTTGTGCGGGCCTGGGCCTGAACTTGGACGGATGAAAATTGTGAGTGGCACTTCGGCGAGCGGGGAACCTGCTAATGCGGTGTTAGGGTTGCGATTTGAATGTCGCGCTTGTCATCGCCAAATAGGGGTGGAGGTGGTCATAGATCAACCAAAGCCAGAGTAAGAAAGCCCGCGCTGGGTTTGGCGGGAGCGCGGTCTTTGCAACGGGTTGCGATCAACGCTGGCGGGGCTCCCACCTATAAGCGTGGCAAGGTTGGGGCTGAAAGTCAAAGAGGGGGCGGGGATATCTGGAAGCCTACTTGACGAAATAGGTGATCAACCTTTCCCAAGGGATCGTGACGCCGAGCTTAATACTTAGAAGCACGATCAAAATTAAAGTTCCAGCTTGAATTAATCTTCCGTAGATGTCAGTGACCAACTTATCGGAGGGTCGGATGCCCGCGCGTTGCAGGACAGTAATCGGCAGCCTGATTATGTAAGCCAGCCAGACCGTAGGAAAAAACAGCTCCCGCCAGGCGCGCTGCTCCCTGAGTTGATATACACCGATTCCCTCTTCCAATGTGGTCATCATAACTTCAAATAAGTGTTGGGCGTCGGTGTCATTACGGCAGATTCGAAGATAGTCACTAATGATGTCAAACTTCTGTTCCTTTTCGACCTGAATAACTCGGTCCTTGCCTATTTTGGGAGTTAATATACTTAACAACTCCAAGAGGTAGAAATGGTTGGATGGGTTGCGGTAGCCAGTCAGGCGGGCCTTTTGGCCCGTTTCTTCTGGTTTAAGAGTTTCTGCTTGGCTTCCTCTTTCAGAAGCTTCTCTTTGGGAACGGTTAGGACAGTCCGAAATGCTTGGTCAAGGCGTTCCCACGAAGTGTTACCCGGCACGTTCGGTAGTCGTGGTGGATTCATATAGATCGCGATCTCCGCTTGAGTATAACCACTACGCTGCCGTATTCGCACTTCTCGAAGCCTTCCAAAAGCTCCAGGGTTGCGTGTTTAATATCCTGGTATGACCCAAGCTTACTCTTCCAAGAAGTTCCGTCTGAGATCGCAACGTGAAAATTCCCCATGCGGTCGGCGTAGATAGCCACCTTCTCGAATCCCGGCTCTGAATCCCTATCCGTAACATCAGTCACCGCATACCCTTGCCTGATGAATATTTCTGACCAATCGTACAAGGTGTCGCCTAGACCCTCAGGCCAATAATACCTGCCGCCGTAAAGACCAAATTCCCATCTATGCCTTTCATCTCCATTAGCGAAGGCCATGCACTGATACCTTGGATTTGCGCGGCTGGCTTCTCTGTAGTTCCCCGGTCTAAGCTTCGGCCATTTTTTTTGAAACTCATCTGGCGTGAGATTTCGCAATGTCTATATAATCCCCTTCTCGCGCCCCCATTCAACCCATGCATCTATCGCTTCATCAAAATCGTGTTCTGGTTTGACGGGATCTACGCCAGTGATGGCCGCTAAAGCGTCAAACCAGTCGTCCGGTTCGTTTTGAAGTTCATGGAGCAGCAGCCTTTCTATTTGATGGCCTGTGGAATTCCTTGCGAGTCCAATTATGCGAAGATAGCTTGGATCGGCGATCCTCCTTGTTGTGGAGGACCAATGCCCAGTGTTGTTTTTCCACTGTTCAACAAGCTCACGAAAAGAGTGCACCAAGCCTGCTTCATCTGTTTGGCGATGCTCTTGAAAGGTGCTCTGTACATCTGGAACGGGAATGCGTCTTTTCTTATAAATGCGCCGATGCGGCCAAGTTCCGTACCCGTACTGAATCTTGACCCCTGGCATCCAGGTTTCGGAGTGACGATATTCGAGCACACCCGTGAATATCTGGTGCGCAGACAGGTCAATGGTGTCTGGCTCGTGACAGTGAGGGGTATACCACTCCCTGGCATCTGGATGACGCTGAACACATAATGTTTCTTCTAGAAGTTGCTCATTCATACTTGAGCCCTATTCGAGGACCACAACCCCAATCGAGTCGAGTAGAGACCTAAGGCTGGCTGCTTTGGACTGAGCCCGATCAAGGACCTCTTTGAGCTTTTTAATGTCGGATGCGTCCATCGCAACGTAGAATTCTTTGAGAGCTTCGCTGCTCTCTTGGTGGTATGAGACCTTCAGGTTGTGGATGATTACCGCGGCCTTCGGGGGCGACTTCACGTCCTGTCCATATAAGGGGCGAGCGTCAGTCAGAATCCTTGCTGTACAGAATGAGTGCTCATGTTCGTATTGTAAACCGATCGCCTTAGAGCCGAGGCTAAACGTTTCAAGGCTGAGCAATCTCTTGAAACGTGCTTTGATACGCTCTTTGTCTTCTGGGGGAACCTGCAACTCCTTTCGCCCGCTCTGAACAAGTGCCTGCCAAAGGTCCTCCACAAACTCATCAATTGGAGCGGGAGTGTCCCCGGAATAAAAACGAGCCGCATAAAGGGAAACGATAGCCCTGACGATTTTGACTGCGTTCTGCTGCGATATTGATTTAAGATTGGCTGCCGTTTCTGATTCAATTTCCCTTACATTGATTGAGGGGGCAATCTTGGACAGCGCTGCGTTTAGTTCCTCAATCGAATCGTCGGGCAACGAAATGATCGCGCTCATTCCTGCGACGTATCTCGGCGGTATGGTCAATGCCATGTTCGTATACTATTGTAAACGATAAAAAAGTCAAGGGTCAACGTCGGCGATCAGCGACTTGATGTTCCGCTAAGCAGGTCTGCCTGCTGATTCCAAGCGACCTTTAAGGATCGGGGAATGTCTGAGGCTCCTAGCAATTCCATGAATTGTCTATTGAAGATTCCCCGTCCTTTGATGCCCAGCGTGGCAAGCAGCATCAATATCCAGTCCTTAACTTCGAGAAAGTTTACCTCATGGCCTTGCGCAAAGTATTGTCGCGCCTGGAGCCGAACCTGCTCGGAGAGACCAGCTAGGGGCGTGAAGAACAGATAGTCTCCTATGCCCTGCGGAGAAATCTTTGTGTTGAAGGTCGTCATAACACGATTGGAGTCTACTGGGCGCTCTGTGACCTCGGCAGCCAGTAGAATCTGTCCGTCAACCGAAATAGTAACGTCTCCGCCGGCACCAGACGCCGCGTCCGCTACATTGATTCCCTGGAAGTCTACCAGCCAGTCAGTTTCAAAGAACTCTTTGACGGTGCGAAACGCGGCCACGACCAACAGCAACGGGAGGCGACCGCCGCTCGGTGTGTCTAGTAATCCAGAGATCAACGCGCCGTATTGCTCAAGACTTATCTTCTCCAGGTGCGTCAACGGCACGCTTGCGGCTTCCCGAAGCCGAGCAAACATAAACAGAAGGTATCTCAGAAATTGGCGGAGAAGCGCATCTTCGTCGGTGGTCTCTAAGTATCCAACGAGCGCGAGGAACGCATCGTAACCCTCAATGTCACGTATGCCTCTCTTGGTTTCTTCATCAAACTTTATGCCACGACGGAATGTGCTCAGAAATGGCGCTCGGGAACACGGGATGCGGTGTTGCTGAAAAAAAGGATTGACGACTTTTTCATCCAGGGTACGGCCATTGTACGCGCCTGCGCCGTGCTTCATATAGGGCAGACGAATATTAATGCTTCTGTCCTGAATGCGGGCAATGGCGCACCCGACAAGTGCCTCCCGGTAAGCTTGAGTGGCAGACTGAAACATCACATCAAAAAATCCTGGTAGTTCTTCAGGAACGCGCGGTATCGCCTGCCGAGCAAGGTCGCCTTCGGCATCAGCAAATACTTGCTCAATGAGCGTTTGGGCGGCTGCGTACTCTATGGGCATATCTAGTAATTCATCCAGAGCGCTTCTGTTCGCAGCTTCTTAATGGAATGGCATTGCTTTGGAGGTGAATCAATGCGCCGCCATTCCTTATACAGTTCGTCCATCAGGTCGCAGCGATACCCCGAAAGGGCAACGTTCCCTTTGCAACGGTTCAGGACCTTGGAGAGTTCTAAATGCTCGGTATCGGCCATTTCAAAGCTGTACGCCTTTGCATCTCCCCTCGATGAATGAACATAGGGTGGGTCGCAGTAAAACAAGGTGCCTGGGCTGTCGTAGAGCTTGATGATTTCGACTGCTGGCCGATTCTCAATCTGGACTCGCAATAATCGGAGCGCAATGTTCGGAAGCCCGTCAACACTGCCCAACCAACGTGAAACTACACCAGACATACCGGCGCGGCTTGTATTTTTGCAGTTCGCCCAGCGGCCAAGAGAAGCCGTTTGTGCGAGGCCGGTTCTCGCTTGTCGGGCGCGGATGAAGAAACGGCGTGCGCGCTCAAGATTCGTGATCGAATGGCCGTTTGTGGAGATCGCCAAGTAAAACTCTTCTCGGGAAAATGGAGTCAACCCAATGGCGCGGACGAGGTCGTCCGATTGGGTGCGCAGGACTCGGAAGAAATTCACTACCTCGCCGTCCACATCGTTGTATGTTTCGACTGGTGAAGGCTCGCGATTCAACAGCACGGCAGCCGACCCCGCGAACGGTTCGCAGTAGTGATGGCACTTTGGCAGCAACGGCAAGAGCCAATCAAGATGGTTGAACTTCCCGCCGTACCACCCAAACGCGATCAACTTCCGACCTCGGCGTGGTACTTGATACGATTCCCCGGTTTCAGTTTCTAGCGCCGGGAAAATCGGGGATAAGGCCCTCCCCATTATTTCCTCCGTCGATAAATATGTATGGATTTACGAGGCTATCCCTGGTGGTCGGCAACCGCTGTAATGGCGGCCCGCAGCTCATGTTCAGGGTCTCCCAGTGTCGGCACTATGCCCAGTAGTTTCCGGCAGTGGTTACCATCGGCTGATTTCAAGACAAAGATTAGTTAAAATGGCGCTGGAGGTCAAGCTATATTCTCTTGCGGCCCCTGGACGGTTTGCGGTAGGGAAGCTTTCACGCTTGCGGATTTTCCTTGCCGGTCAATTCAGCATAGGCCAGCCGTTTGCCGACGATCTGGAGCACAGCAAGGTCGAAGCGGTCGCCGTCGTTCATGTCCTCGCGGTAATTGTACCGGAAAGCTTGCTCGTCCAGGTAGCGGGCTAGGTGGAACGGCTCGACACTCACGTATGTTCCCTTGATTCCGCGTTTCAAGAGACTCCAGAAGTTTTCTAATCCGTTGGTGTGAACCCGACCTCTCACGTATTCAATCGCGTGGTCAACAACCTGATGCCTGTAAGCTGCCTCCAGCCCATCATAGGAAGCAAGTGCATCGGTATACACCGCTGAACCATCGGCCACTTGTCCCCTGACCATCCCTTGAAGAGTATTCTTCTTCCGATTGGGAATCAGTTGGGATCGGACTTGCCCACCGCGCTGCAAGAATCCCATGACCGGAACCTTATTCTTTCCGCCAGTGCCGGTGATACATAGTTCGCGTTTATCCTTGTGCATGTTGCGCGCAAGGCCACCAATGAAAGTCTCGTCAACTTCGACTTCGCCGCTCAGCTTTTCAAATGAACCCATCCGCAGTGCAAGCCGGATGCGATGATCCATGAACCATGCGGTTTTCTGAGTCACGCCGATAGCTCGGTGAACCTCGTAAGAACTGACACCGTTCTTGCAATTCACAACTTGCCACATTGCACAGAGCCACTTGTCCAGCCCGAGCGGTGAATCCTCGAAGATTGTTCCGGTCTTTACGGTGAACTGCCGTCGAGCGTGATGGCTACTGCACTGCCAGCGGTTATGCTTCTCTGAGAATTTCACCTTGACGCTTCCACAGGTCGGGCAGGCTACACCATTAGGCCAGCGCCGCGCAACCACGTATTCACGGCAGTTGACGGGGTTCGAGAAATAAGCGATTGCCTCTTGAAGTGTATTGAGTTCTTGTTCCATGATTAAATCTTAGCAGAATGAAGTGGAGTTGTCAAGTATATTATTGCCCTATTTTGGGTTCCGTACGTGTACGAGTGAATCTAGTGGGGATTCCGACCTCATTTAGTATGTGATACACGGGGACAGAAAGACGGGCTATTTCTCTATCAATGCGATGCATACTATCAACGACATCCTTATTGACCACTGCATAAATAATGCAATACACTGACCTTCAGGGGGGAACTCTTATGCCCCGACTGAAGGGTAGTGCCGATCTGCTGGAGGACCGTCGCCGAAGAGCGCTGGCATTGTGGGATACGGG